>JACKZZ010014891.1_pt1 | contig 22593 bp, 14 predicted proteins | sample 8027871 | NCBI WGS metagenome assembly JACKZZ01 (sample SAMN15724774, study PRJNA655200) | protist metagenome | isolation source: fluorescence activated cell sorting (FACS) single amplified genomes of... | place: USA: West Boothbay Harbor, Gulf of Maine | collected 2000-07-19 | reverse complement strand
CAGATATAAAAGATGACGTATTTACCGATGATACAGAAGACCGATACATTCTTCAAAGTTATCTTCAATTGCCTAACTGTGATATTGGTACTGGTACCGTATATAATATTGGAGGTAACAGTACTGCTGTAAAATATAATGAAACTTTACCTACTGCATTTGCTAGAGAATTTGAAAGTTGCCCAGGTGAAGCCGGTTATGCAGATGACATGGACCTTGCTGTTGAAAGAAATGAAGAAAACAAATGGCATGGACAGTGTAACGCGTTGGTGTCAACACAGCAAGTTCGACAATATGGTAAGAATGGTCACAGTATATCAACATATCAATGTGCATTACCGTTAACATCACATGCATACCCTGATTGTACTGTCACATATTCAGAAATTCAAATGTTAATGATAAAAGAGGATTTGAACTCTTTCCAAATTGGCTTACCACTGATATTGACGGCATTCAGTTTGTGCGCAATGCTTAATATAAGTTTCTATTCTAGAGTATGTAGGATATGTGGTTGTTGTAAACAAGAGGAAGTAAATGCGTTGGGAGGAGGAGAAGGAAATAAAGGTAAAGCAGCAAATCAAACAGAGGAGAAAAAGAAGGAGGATGGGGGATCAACCTGGTGTTCTCTGGCTAATTTCAGTGTCTTCATCGACATAGTTACTGCAGCCTGCTTAATCTGGGGTCTTTCTTCTTCCTTTCCACTAAGAGATGACATCGAGCCAACGTGTCCATCCTTCTTAGAAGAGTACAGAACATATCATATAGAACGAAAAAAAGGGTTGATTCTGCCGCTAATACTGACATTTTTGACACTATTCATCAAGTCGCCCTATTTCGTTACCTTTATGTCTGTTTTGGGTTTGTATGAAGTTGCGGTGTTGTTTCAAAGTGTAACTACTGCTGCAGAGCTGTAGACTTGCCTGCGGTCCAGTGCAGTCTAACAAATACATTAATATGTACAATAGAGAACAAATACATTAATATGTACAATAGAGAAGGGAAATAAAGCCAAGCTGAGTGAATATGAGTATGAGAATGAGTACGTTTCTACAATATTGTCGTCTGCATTAAATACAAAATCACATTCCATGGCACATTTGTTCCATTCTAATCCTACCTCACAGCTTTCTCAATCAAAGGCACAAATGAAGACGGTGTTGATGTTACATCACTAATAACCAGATTATAGTTTCTCAGGCTCCTTGCAAAGTTGGCATTCTTTTGTTTTAACAAAGATCCCATAACCTTCCAAATTTTTGAGCCAAATACACAAACAGAGGTATCTCTCAAAACTTTCGTATTAGTATATACCAGTATATGTATTAACAATACTCAAAATGCAAGAATATCGTATTGATCAATAGATGAACTTATGACACCACAACACTTGTAAATTACAATGATTACTGATATCCTTTGTATATAATATCAATGATATATATATAATTATTATACTTAAGTGTAGAATTAAGATAGTATTTGTGTGTCACTTTCTTGCCCCTGGACCTCAGAAAGTCGTAAACCCGCCCAGTAAATAAGGAACACTGAACTCATCAGAGGAGATCCAGCTATAACGCGTAATGATGTCTTCCGATAAAGTTCATTGTAACTCATTTCTAGATATTGATACGAAAAGAATTGTTGCTGATAGGCGTATCTGTATCATGTTGAATTCAGAAGCTCTACAGGCTGAAGTGAGTGCTCTAATACGTCTGTGGGATGGGTTTGATTTGACAATTTGTGCTGACGGTGGTGCTAACCGGCTTTATGATGGGCTTCGAGCACTGGGATATAGTAATAATGCTTATAAAGGAAAAGACATACATGAGAAGTATATCCCAACTCATATCAAGGGTGATCTTGATTCATTACGTCCAGACGTAGAAGCTTTTTATAACAATACTAAAAGTTGTTGTATTGTCAGAGATAATAATCAGGATACAAATGATTTGCAAAAATGTCTTGAGCTTGCAAAAGATTTAATAAAAGAACAAAGAACGTGGAATACTTGTGAAGGACAAGATAATGATGCAAGCACTGACGATCACACATCAATAGAATCTAAAAAACGTAACGATGAACAAGTTGTTGTTGTCGTCTTTGGTGCATTTGGTGGCAGATTTGATCAACAAATAGCATCTTTACATGCACTCTACGAGTATTCTACGTCGTTCGATAGAATGGTTCTACTTGGTGATGGAAATTGTGCAACGTTACTCACTGGAGATAGTAACTCACATACAATCAAGCTTGTACAAAATATTGAAGGACCAGGATGTTCACTCCTGCCTGTTGGTAATCGATGCGATTGTGTTACCACTGAGGGGCTAAAGTGGAATCTAAATGAACAATCGATGGCTCTCGGAGATCTGGTGAGTTCTAGCAACCAAGTTACATCTCAAAATGTGGTCATCAAAACTTCCCATCCTTTACTTTGGTGTTGTCGAGTTGATTTATCATGTATATAATTACTGTTTTATTTATCTTGGATTCTTTTTGTATGGTTGTAAAATGCTGTTGTCTCTAAATAATGATTTTTTGTTTCATTTTAATTAATTACATGACAAGATAATATTCACATAGCCTGACCTCTTTATAGAGCATTGCTTAACCATAGACTAATCTGAACATCTCGTTGTGAATGTAGTATTGACCAGGGGAGGTGGCGACTAGTTCAAATACATGGGAAAAGAGGAGGGGTTGAGTTTGTCCACCAATTTGAAGTTGACCCGTAACACTAATTAAGAGAGCACCACTTGATGTTACCTGGCTATCTTTTGTAATTTGTGGTATATTATGTTGAACCTGTCCTATTGTCTGTTAGTGTCAAGTTTTAAGAGGTAATCGAATACACATTAGCATAGATGTTTGTTGAATGTTACGTATAAAATGATGGATTATGGGAGATTGTTAGTATAAATGTAATTCATTTGTCGAACAACTATTCATATTTATGCAAGAATAAATGACGTATATTTATATATTATCATCAGAGGAAGGAAGAGATAGGTGACCTCACGAAATTCATCAAATTTATCCACAAATGAACCGGCTAATTGCATGGAAGACATTATTTACCAATATAAAACTTAAGTGGTCGTCTACATACCTGATATTTAGCGACAATAGCATCAGCACCTGTGACTGCTGTGCCTTCAAATGTTAGCGTGCTCCCTGCTTGATAGAGCGAGTGCAAGTTCTGTGGGGCACCACTATCCAACGTTGTATAAAAATGTTGGATAAATGCATTGGCTATTTCTTCACTTGACATGATTGTAGTTTCTGTGCGTCGAATCGTCGAATGTGTTTTTTTCGAAAATGTATCCCACCCTGACCCCACCATTTGTCCAAACCCTGTTTTTACGTCTTTTACGTAAATATCTTATTACAATTCTAGGTAAAATATTCTCCATAAACAGGGAAAACTCGGGACGCCTACTACACGCCTAACGGAAAACATCATACTTGAGGTCTATCAAAGAGTTTTGCACAAGGGTATTTTTTACGATTTAAAATACATACGGGATTTTGTGGGGGGTCGTGGATCGTGGTCGGTCACAACAAAAGCACTTATCGAAGGACAAGAACATATGTCGTTATTTTAGTCAGAAAGAATTCTTTTATAAATCAGGATTAATTATAATTCAGGACATGATAAATTACTTTTTTTGGTTAACTTCAAAACTTTTCTGATACAAAACATTCCTCTAATATAAAACTGGAACACACACAACACTATAACTTGCACAGATAAACGATTATCCACGATATGATATATTCTTTCATTACATTCAACTCTATGATTGTCCTTCTCTCCGATGATTTCCTCCTTTCCGTCCCCACCGACAATCATGAACAAGTCCGTCCTGTAATTTTTCCTGTAAGGACAAATTAAATGATCATTCATCTTCTTCACTCACGCTTGGCTCGAAAAGACCTAATGTATAACCATCTGGCGAACGAATTGCTGCAACTTTACCGAAATTCTTATACTTTATACTACCATCCAGCATGCCACCTCGTTCCAGAGCTGCATGAACAGCATCTTCCATGTTGGGAACATCAAAATTAAGAATTGGTGTATACCCAACACTTAAAGAAGCTGCCGATGTTGCCTCTTTGATAATTATTGGTATCGATTGTGTACGGTTACCTCGTAATTCAACTGTAGTCCCGTTCTCATAGAACACACCAAGACCTAGAACTTTGCTGAAGAATTCACTGGTCACAGCAGGACTCTTGACACTCAATATAATACTCCTCAAGGACATAATGCACTTAGTGCAGGCAAACGCCTAAATAAGAAAAGTCAAGAGGTTTTACAGCACACAACCAAAAAGTGTTGTTGACCCAGGCGGTTTTATCGAAAACTGGTCATCCGGTCAAAGATTTTCTTGGGTTAGATACTATAAGTGTAATATAGTTGTGCGTGCCTACTGCAAGAGTGAGCAGCATTATGCTTGGGCTCGGTTCTTTAGTACAAGGCTTATTGACTGGGGGTGGATTTGATGATGATGCCTCTACGCAATCTGGTATAAGTGATCCTTCAATGATGAATGAAGACGTTGAATTTGAGGATTTCCCTGATAGTGGATTGCTTGATAGCGACCATCAAGATTTTATGGATTGTAATGAAGAAGAAGATACGAACACGCATAACGAACCTAAAAGAAGGAGTAAAAAGATATCTGGCTCACGACGAAAGACAGAAGAGCAACTTCGTGCATTATTACAACAACAGGCAGAATTAGGCAATTTGACAAATACCACACAAGGACGCAGATCACGTAGAATGCGTCCGATCGATGGGAAAAAAGAACTTGTTGTCCTTTTCCCGAATGATGATCCCATAAGTGCATTACAATTAGAAAAGAATGAAATCCCTGAATTTGTATGTTGTATGGAAGAAAAGTTTGAATGGGTATCAGACGAAGAAAATAACGATGATCATGGCCATGGTAAAGGATATGGTGGTCAAGCAAGTCAAAGTAATGGTCATGGTGCTCACTCTACCACTTTATCCCCACGATGGACAAGTTCTTCAAACTCTGGACAATCTTCACCATCAAAAGCGTTACAGGATGTGAAAGTACCAGAAACACGTATCAACGAAAACTTTTATAAAGAATCATCCTATCAAACCACATTTACATTGCCACAAATGGGATACAAAGGGACAGGTTCACAATATTCCTCGTATGATCTCGATAGTGACGACGAAGATTTCTTACAAGCATGGCACAATGGTAAGTCCCTGCGATCGCATATCTCAACAGAATATGTATCCCCAAGCTCTAGTAGTAGTGGTAGTAAAGGTCGTAAAGGTGGTACCTCTGCAGGACCAGCTGGTTGTGGAGATAAATTCCCTCTAAACGATAATGCCCTCAGTGAATTTCTTATCGCACTAGAGCGTGAGTATGAACTTTCTAAAATGCAAACAGAAAACATGCATACTTTAAATAAGGCAAGAATCCGGTGTGAGGATTATACCGAATCGTGTGCAGATCTTGTGGAACAGTTTAGTGATGGTTTTGATGGCAAAGCGAATGAAATAAGTTCCCTCGAACATGCTATTAATGATCATGGGAGGCATGTTGAAGCTACCCAAGTGAAGCTTGAAAGGTCTTATTCGATCTCATCTCTTTATTCTGCAAGAAGTGATGGAGGAAATAGCGTTGGTACTGATTATGATTCTAAAATAGAAGCAGGACGACGTAACCCCCAGGTTGAAATGACAGAGCTTCCAATCGTTACGCGTGCGGAATTGCAAGAAGCGGTATCACCCCAGAGGGCTGTACAATTACTTCTAGGTGTTTACCGATGCCTTCCTATATATAAAGAAAATTTTGAGAATGCGTCTGACAACACAGCTTTTGCACGAGCTAGAAATGTATTTATCAAACAAAATCAAGGAAAAGTGGAGAATGTAGAAGAAACTCAACTTATTGGTGCTGTAGAACTTATTTACGAGTATTGGTTATATAAGCGTGCATCCAGACGTTCTTCACTATTGAGGTGCTATCATAGTTTCATCATGGAGAACTGGCGTCATCAAGATGTTATTCCTATGTTAACAGAAGACCACGATGCAGATATACTTCTCAAGTCTCATGGTCAACTCATCAAGCTACGTCATGATCTAGATAGAGCACGCTTAATCATGGATCGCGTTCGACGACGAGAAAAAATGAAACGTGAGCTTGTGCGCATAGCTGGTGATAATGTAGATGATTACTTGAATTCTTTAAAAGAGGAAGAGCCCAAAGATGAAAAGAAATTACTTGAAAAAATGAAAAAGAATAACAAACAAGTTCCGTCTTTTCGTCAACCAAGAGCAGCAAAATCAATAGCATTGGTTAAACTAGATGGCGGATCTATGTCTTCTTCAAGCTCGTCTTCGGTAGCGGCTACGAATAATTATACTTATGAGGATGTAGTTCCTTTTGTCCTAGAGGATACCGATTATGATCATCTTGAAATGCCTTCTCAAACTCCCGTATACTCTGGAGCAAATGAAGATCAACAATCAACACATAGTGGCGCAGACTCAAATGACGGATATTATAGTGATTATGATCCACGACGTGGATCACCACGCTGCCAAGAACCTCACATTAGTTCTCCACAAGGATCTGGAACGGGTTGGACTGCAGATGAAGATAAGCTACTTTTAATGGGAGTGGCTGCATGTGGAGTTGGCCGTTGGACAGAAATTCGAGATGACTTCCTCTTAGCAAGAAACTCAGCACAAATGAACCAGCGTTTTACTCGTCTTGCACGCCGTCGATGCGTTCTAGTAAAGATTAATGGAGGAAATAACAAGAAGTGTAAAAGTGATGAAAATTCTGAATATACTGAAGTGCGTACTGCATTTATGACAGCTCATGAAGTTTCCAATGCCAGAGCAAAGCTTCCGCCATTTATTATTAGTATGTTGGAGAAATATTCTGAGGATAATATATGGGAAAGCATCGCGTTGCGCCATTTAGTGGACCAACAAAACAAAGATAAGAGATGTGGTCGGCCTCAAAAGTATCCATTACCAATTCCAATACCTAAACATCTACAAAATGGTGGTTATATGAATCGCAAAAAGCATATCATTCAACGTCCAAGTGAGCTAGGGTATAATTGGAAGGGGAAATCTAGATCGAATAGTAGCAGTAGTATGGATAACACTTTTGAGCAGGGTTCCAGCAGTAGCAGTAGTTTATATATCCGAGGTAGTTATAGTCCAATTTCTATGAATAGTCCAAACGGTACTGATACAAAGAAGCGAGCAAGAGGTCGACCAAGAAAACTTCCTCAAAACGATAATGAACCAAGAGACAAGAGGCGCCGCACTGATGACGATGACGATTTATCTGTGGGCAGTAAACTATCGATGACTAGTGAAGGTTTGAGAAAAGCCAAGGAGAATGATGAGCATCGTCGCGCAGAAGAACAAAATCAGAGTAGGATTGAGCGTCTCCGGATGAGAGAGCAAGCTCAAATTTCGGCTAAAATTCAGAAGGAAGCTAAGTTGAAAACATCGAAAGAAGAAGGGATTGGGTATATCACTACCCCAAGTAAATCTAATGGCGCCTTTAGCAAAACTGCAAGGTGTTCGCTTGGAAACCTTAAAGCTCCTTCATCAAATTCTGGTAAAAATGAAAGCTCAGTTGGCAAGAAACCAGGGCGACCAGCCAAGAAATGACAATCTCAATTTATATGTAAATAAAAATGAAACTCACACACAACCCAAAGCGACAATAATTATCAAACCAATAAAGAAGTTGTTTTCTAGTAGCTCGCTCAACAATATCATGGAAAAAAAGCTGATCTGTAAAATCACAAATCTGTAATCCAAAAATGATTTCCTGAAGGACATGACCAGCAGGCTGACTTTTTGTTTGAAGAACATCTTGTAATTTCTTTAAAAACTATTAGGAAGAAATTCTCATCAAATAGATGCATTTTGCAATCTGTGTTTTTGTTTTGGTGTGTATTGTTGCATTGTATAATGAGTTTATGGGATGTTCACAAGAAGAAGTCATCGAATTGAAAATGAATGTTTCTGGACATGATTACACATTTGTTTATCAAGAAGGTAATGATAATCCACATGAACTTGCAACATTGTTTTGTAAAGAAAATGGTGACGATCTTGGATTCACAAAATTTGATATTGATGAATGTATAGATCCATTGAGTTTGGAATTGGAACGAGAAATTCGAAAACAATCTCAAATTTTGAAAAGAAGAGAGAAATTCCAACAACTACAAATGGGAGACGCCAGGCCTAACGTAGAGGAGTGTATTGACCCTCTGGATGATGAACTAGATCAAGAATTACAGAAAGTACGAGATGCTATACTGCTTTCTGAAGATAAACGAAGACCAGTTGCTTTAGAAAATTTAGGGAATATTGAACAAGCGTCTCATAATAAGGCAAGCTCCGAAAAACTCAGCGACGACGGCGTTCGTCGTTTACCATTTGAAATCAATGGTGTCAGCTTTGACTTCGAGTATCACGTCGCTCAAGATCTCGATTTCGTCTCTACTTCTCTTGCAAGAGAGTTTTGTGCCACTAAAGGGACAATAATGGGAATTTTTGAGAATGGAGATGATGTTAGTAAGGTTCAAAATTGTGAAATACCACTAACAGCTGGCCTCAAGGCTGAACTGGAGAGACAAGATGGCAATGTTACGTCAGAGTCGTGAACTTGTCAGCTTTTGTTGTGTATTTAGGCATAGTGTGGAAATGTAAAAATAATGAACACTAGTTAAGCAATATTGTAAATAATTTGTTTTTATTAACTTCTTCTTGATGATCTCCTCGTTACTGAAGCTTCAGCTGTGGTAGACAAACCGCTGAGAACACTAGCAGGTGCTTTACCGCGACGAGGCCTCGATTCGCTTCCAACAGAAGATGCTACAGATATATTTGAAGTCACTGAACTTGATCTAACAGAACGAGATGTTGTTTTCGGGGCTGGTAAAGACGTCAGTGACGACTCTTCTACTCGTTTCGCACGTGATCGTTTAGTTTGTGTTGTATCAGGATCATCTGTTGCATGCTTGCCTCCTGTTGTTTCTCTAGATTTTTGTGAATATTCTGCTGTAGCATTTTCCGAAATAGATTTCATACTCTCAGAAAAAATAGCTAGTTTACCTTCAAGTAGTTCAACTTGAGTGGGATCCCCTAGTACACCATCTCTTGCTTCAAAAGACATGCTTCTGGAGCGACCTCTTTTCAGAAATACTCGACTTTCCTCTTGGATATCCATTACATCTTCCTCAGCATTTTTTCGAGGTGATGATACCTTAGCTGCATCATCATCATTATCATCGTCGTCGTCATCTTCTGCAGTATTACTTTCCAGCATAACTTTGTTTGCGTCACCAGCTACGGTTTCATTATAATCCACAGTTTTTGTAACTGATGATGCCCTTAATAATGTACCCAAGAAAGACGCAGACAAAGTAGAAACAATAGGTGGCTCTTCTGAGCTTTCACCAAACAGTTGCCGAACTGCGTCATCCCTTCGTGTATGAGCCACTCCGGGGGATGTCAACTCCTCCCGAAGACTCCTGCTACTCACTTTGGCATCACTCAGGTCAGTTGGCAATGCGGGTAAACTAGTCACAGACATTTTGCTTGGCAATTGCTTATCATAGTGCTCATTGAATGGTTCACGAGTGAAAAAAACCAATTCACTACCCTCAGTTACACAGACAAGTCCAGCTTGATGCGTACTTGCATCCCTTCGTCCTCTCCCAGATGTGAAGCACATGCTAACTGCATTTGATGATATGCTATTCAAATCTACTGGAACAGGACTATTCAGTGAAAACAGACAAACTTTGCAACTATTCAATACTTTATCTGCTTCTCCATTTGTACTATGAATAGCTGACGCTGCAATATATAATAATTCATCCCCAGATTCACTAAATACGGCCTCCAGTTCAGATGATGCAACTGCAAAAGCATTAAATTTTCCTTGAGCACACCATCGTAATCGCAATGATAGCAAATCAAACAAACAAAGAGTACTATTTGATCCTGCAACAATATATGCTTGTCCCGATCCACCTCCATATTCTAGAGAAGATCTTGGTTCAAGAAAAGACAGAAAATTAATACTGTTACTATAAGGCGCAGCAAGAGTAGCCCGTAATGAGACACTGATAGGATCCCATATCGAAATTATATTTTCTTGTGCAATTGCAAGAAGGTTTGCATCAGCTGAAAATGAACAAGCAGTGACTGGGGAGTCTTTATGAGAAAAAGAACAAAAACATGTCCAGCTGAGTCGCTCCTTGTCCTGTTGTGAACTCTGATCAGCTGCGTCTCGCTTACTTGAATGATGGATAGATGCTTTCCATATCTTGACGTTTCCATCAGAAGATCCAGTGACACATACCGCTTCACCTAGTGAAGCTGCTCCTGCAAAGACTGATAACGTATTTATTCGAGCTTGACCATGCGGATGCTCCACTTGAGCTAGCAGACGATAGCTGGCCTTGGATTCATTCCATGTCCAGAACTTCAATGATGAGACACTTTCTTTATCTTCACCTCTACGAACATCTAACGTTGCTAAATAAATCTTTGTTCCACACATTGCATAGTCAAAAAGTGACACAGAAGGGACATACATCTTCGTCTTCGCTTCCGTACGCGAGACACGGGTGAAGACGGCTATATCATGTGTTTCACGAATACCCCTATGTCCCAATTGAAGGGTTTGCAACTGACCAGGATAACCATTACAAGATATATACCCATGGACAGGCTCAATTTTTACTGAACATCGAAAATTAGGATCTGACTGTAAAAAGTTCTCAACATAGTTCAAATCACTCGAATTCGAAGAGTGTGTCGAGGCTCCACCATTGGTGGTAAGAAACATGGCACGTAATGCCCATTCTTCACGTAAGCGAACAGTATCAATAAAATGAATGCTATTGTCCATAGTTGCAACAGCAACTTTTGATGAGTTGCGACTGCATCCAACAAAGGCGATTGCACCCCCAAGGCGAGGCACAAACGCTTTGATTCCTGTTTGCATTTGCCACATTACTAGCACAGCTTCGTCTCCACCGCTGTAGAGGTAATTTCCATCTAATGAGATTTGTAAATCCTGAACAGCGTGTGCATGCCAGTGCCATATTGTTGACACTGGTGGATCATAGCTTGCAGACTCGTCATTGTCGACAAGAGCATTGGAACGAATCCACTGCGGCATATTATGCCAGACCGTGATCTCTCCCTTCTCATGTCCTGTGATAACAACACCAGTTGCTTGACATGTTGTGATGCATGTTATAGAACCAGTATTTGTTGTTATTTTAGGACCGTGCTGTCGTGTATGAAGCGAATATGACATGATACTACGCTTCGTGCCTATCATAAGGTACTCCTCGTTGCCCACAACTAGTGTACCCACGCAGTGTTTTGCACTTCGCACAGAAGACACTCTTCTTCTGACTTTATCTGCAGCAATATCATATATAACAACTTTGCACTCTTTATTAGATGCATTATTAGATGCGGCAGTTATACTTGACTTCTTACCCACGACTAACACCAATTCATCATTTCCACGATCTGTAGTAGTTCTTATAGAAGATTTATCTAAAAATAACTTAGAATTCTTCAAACTATCTGGTAGCAGTATATCATATATCGGTGTATCTACAATAAATTTATTTATAACATGAAAATCTTTGATACTCCAGACAAAGATTTCTCCATCCAGCGAAGCTGATATTGCTACATCTTTTGTGGTCGATCCCATAACTGATGTATATTGTAAAGAAGATACAAGACGCTTATGCTGGCTAAAACTTCCAATAAGTTCCCCAGTTTCCATTGATATACACTGTACGATTGATCCATACCCCACTAGCAAGATTCCTAGTGTATCAACAAAGATAGGAGACACTTCATTACAATTGCCAGAAATTTGTTGTCCATGCATATTTAAGATCTATTTAATATTTTATGCACTTTTCTAATGAAATTTCAACTTATCACTCCCTTGCCTTGCTACTTTTGCGGAGGCGATCCATAATTTTCCGGGTTACGACGTTCGTAGTCGAAAAAGAAAGGAAAACACACAACAGTTTCCATATAAATTGGTTATTATTATATAAATCTAATAAGCATGAGTGGAGATTTGGGTAATTTGAGAGAGGATGCAGAAAATGCTTTCGCTGGAGGAGATAACGATCCTTCTGATAATCTCATTTCGCATCATGCCCTTGCGGTTGTTATCGTCCTTGTCATACTAGCATTTTATGGAATTGCATCGAAAGTCATTACTGGTGCAAATGCTACAAGAAATAATGCACGAATGCATGCAATGAAAGGACGATAGTGTGGTAAAAAAAACAGAATAAATGTGTATGTTGGAAAGGACAAAGTAAGAGTTGAATTCACGTGAGTTTGTTAATAATTATAGATAAATACTATTAAATGGAATGCGACATGATATGATAGTAGCTTTTCTCACACTATTTAAACTTTTTCCCCCAAGCTCTGTACAAGTGATTTGATCTTATTTGTAGCAATGATAGCTCGTACAGCTCCCTTAAGACGTCTTCTTCCATTATATTTACGCATTTGTTGAATAGCTAATGAATTATGAGCTGTTTTGTGTGGAAAACTTGCAGATAACCATTCATGTTCAAGTACTTGTGCAGCTGATAATCGCTTTGCAGGATCTAACTCAAGTAACTTGGAAATCAGATCTTTTACCTGCTCTGAGGCATCATCCCAGTACGGTGAAATAAATTCATAATTACCTCTTCTAATTGAATCGAATAGCTGCTTTTCGTCTTCATCATAAAATGGAGGAAAACCACAAATTAAAATATATAAGATAACCCCAAGACTCCACAGGTCGACTTGTGATCCATACTCTTCATCTTGCAACATTTCAGGTGCAATATAACCTGGTGTACCACAGGCATGATGCATCATCTCTGATGGTTTAATAATTTGTGCTAAACCAAAATCCGCTAACTTTAGAGCAGCATTGTCAGAACTGTCAGCATACAACAAATTTTCGGGTTTTAGGTCACGATGAATGATTCCATTTTCATGACAGTATCTTATTGCATCAACCATTTGCCAAAATGCCTCCTTTGCTTGTAACTCACTATAATGCTCTTTTTCGACAATACGATCGAATAATTCACCCCCACTCATGCACTCCATGACAACAAAACAATAGTGAGGACTATCAAAAACTTGTCGAGTACTGACGATATTGGGATGAGAAACTTGAGTTACGACTGATATTTCATTACGGAGACTTTCCTCATCTTCAGCTTGTAATGCATCTTTCTTTAAAATCTTTACGGCGTATCGTTTACCATCTGCACGTGAAGTTGCAAGCTTCACAAGAGCAAATGCACCTTGACCTAAAACACGTCCAAATTTATACTCCTTTTCACAATCATTATCAGAGCACTTCCTATATGAAGCTGGTGCTTCCTCTACTGGTATTTCATTAGCTTGAATATCTGTCATATTTAAGATAAGGTCGTCGTCACTACCGTTCTTTGTTGGTCTTCGTTTCGAGGTTACTTCTGTTGCTCAAGCAATCCTCAGAGTACCAAAACTGTGTGGTTAGGTATATGTAAACGCTTAAACACACTGTATTGATAGTGCCTGTTGATTTTATAAACAACTATTCGCTCCTTGTTTTTGGGAAAGGAAGGGAAGGAAGGGTGTTTACAAGATGGGATTTTGCCGGCGGACCATTTTGCCGGGGGCGTATTGTTTTCCCAGAAATTCATTTAATTCTCGGAATTAAAAACTAATAATTGTAATTAAGAGTGAACACCTCTATATTATTATATTCTCTTAATTTTTAATTGTTTTCAATTGTTTTCTTACAATATGGAAGAGGTCAAAGCTTTTGGAAATGAATTTGATAGACTTCGTGCATCTTTTAATGCAATTCGAAGCAAAGGACTAATTCTTACGAAAGATCAACAAAAGGAATTTGTGAGTGAAAGCTCCGCGCTCCGTCAAAGATTGAAACAAATCCAATCGAAAAATTCCGACGGAAGAATTCCCCCATCAGAATTAGCAAGACGTGAAGTTTTAATTGTTAATCTGGAGAATTCTATCCGTGAATCGAGTATCAGTAATTATTCGAACCCATTGTCAGCTTCTACAAATAATGGGCAAATTGTTACCCGTGGTTATGTTGATATAGCTCCGGAGGTCGTTAACCCAATGGAATTATCAGGAAATGGTCTTATGATGTACAGTCAAGCTAAAATCAATGAACAAGATCAAATAATTGCTGATATCGGTTACGGTGTAGAAAAAATGCACCAACAAGCTAAAGATATTGGCGAAGAAGCAAATACACAAAATCTCTTGTTAAACAGTTTGGATGATAATGTTGAAGCTGGAGCGGACGCCCTACGCGAGGAGGCAGCACATGCTGAAGTCGTTCGTAAAAAGAGTAAAGTATGTCATTTATGGATGTGTATCATTGTTGAGGTTATTATTCTTCTGATTTTGGTTATTATATACATCAATCATGGTGACAAATAAACAATTGATGGAACAGAGTTGCGGAATCAGCCCACCAGACTCTAGTGATTTCTAGTGATCTTTATTTGGTAGTCGACTACATCGCAACTGTCCACCGTTACTACCAAAAGGGTCAGAGAAAAACGAAGTTAACTGTTCCATTACACCCTCGTATGTGTAATGTTTTCGAATTTCTTGAACTAGTAAAAATCTTTTTGTCATCTCTGTGGCATTTTTACTGTGAACTTCAAGTGTTTTTACAATATGTTGATAATCTTTAGGACCAGCTACATATCCAAATTTATTTAACGATATATCTGTTCCTTCGTATGGAAGCCATGGGACGTCATCATAAAGATACACGGGTATACGCCCGATTTGTATGATCTCAGCTAAACGAAATGATGATCTGCCAAAACCTCGTGGTGCTAGATTAAACATAGTTGATGATATTTTAGATATCCATTCTTTCCCCATGTAATGATACAGCACTTTTTGGTTAGAATATTTCAAATTTTGTTTCATAACTTCAGCAAAGCTCTGCAGGAGGCGGCTTCGAGCCAAGGCCGGGCGGACGTTGCCGTAAAAACCAATGAAGTGATTCCATGATGATGTACTATTGTGTCCATTATCACGAGCGATCGTGTGTGTAGTTGCTATATGATCATCGATAGGTTGTGCGTCTATCGTACCTTTGATGAGAGGAATAGGGATATTTCCATACCCTCCACCTGATATGGAAAGAATGTTTGGTGCTAATGTATTTAATTGAAAAAGTCCTTGATCATCTTGGCTGAGAGCTACATACAATACAGTAGGACGCAACACATCCAAAATGGATTGGTGAAGTGTTACAAAAGTATTTTGTGGCAGATTACCCATAGGAAAATGAGTTTTTGTTGCTTTTGTAACTTTTGTAATATGATGTACATGAATATCTGTCCATTGCACGAATAACGGTATAAGACCTCCAAATGTTTCAAATGGAAGTGAGGCAAATTGATCAATAAATCTATTTTCTATCCAGGACTCGCTATAACCAGAATAACTGTGAGGTTTAATGTTAGATCTATACTTGAGTGTTTTGTCCAACAACTCTTCATAGTGTTGTTCTGCATCTAATGGATACTCTAAGGACTCCCATGAAAAATTTGCAGGGATAGTTTTTGTTGCTCGGTCCTTTAAACAACTTATAACACGTTTATATGTCTCCTTAGCTTTATCTTCAAAACTTCCAGCATTCGATGCAGCATTCGAAGCAGCTATTATAGCACTTTTAGAATAACCACCCCATGACAGAATAATCAACACCAAGTATATCACTGCAAATTTTCCAAGCATGGAAATTATAGTAGTGTTTTAATTCAATATTTCATTCAAATTCATATTATACAGTACCCGAAATCCTCTTCGATGACTTCGATGATCATTCATACATCTTTTGCTATTACTAACTCGAAATAATTACAATAAAAGGTTTTTTGTAGAAGAAAGATTGGATATATTCGGTCTCCAAATATTATATCATCAAGATTAGAAAAAGATTGAAACTTTAAAGAGTGACCACCGTGATCCCCGGCAGCAAAAAGCAAATTTGGAACTTCGGATTTTTTTTACCACTAAATTAACGAAGTAGTTGAAGAAAATTGATAGAAGTTTTGAATTTTCAGTATGGGCTGACGCGCAACAGCGGGAGCGGCTCTTCACATCCAAATTAGCATCGAATGATTATCTTCCACAAGATTTGATTAAAATATTGGATTTATGTCCTAGATCATCCCTTAAAATCATTGGTGATGTTCGAATTAACAATAGGTTAGTATTATTCAATACGAATCTCAAGGTTGTTGCGAAATCAGGGACGACAATACTAATATGTGCGAAAGAGTGTTTACAAAATGAATGCATTACAATCACGTCATCAATAGATGATGGAGAGGAATTTGTTTGGTTAGGTGGAAATCACTTGATACCGAAGCAATTTTTCGAAGAAAGTGATACGGTAGAACCACATGCAGCTCTAGATCATTGCGCTTGGAATGGTATTTGTTTCTAGTTAGGGTTGACTCTTTTTTATAGAGTATTTGTGTAGAAAAGACTGATATAACAAAAAAATGTAATTATACTTACTATATACATACCTTGTTTTCCAACTATCACCTACTGGAACCCTCTACACAATGATATAGCAGAGTCTCTCACAGATTTCCACTTAATGAATCTGCCCTTAGCACAGTGTCTTCATATCTGCGATAGAACTCTTTAGCGATATATAGGAATGGTGCTTCTACACCAGTATTGGTTGCAGCACTAGCTTCATAATATCCAAGACCCATATCACTTGCAAGCTTTTGTGCATCCGCCTTCAGCACTTCACTCCGCGTGTCCACAGCGCCGTCCCTGTGTTCACATTTATTTCCAACCATAACTCCGGGCAAAGGTGGTCCAACTGGTCTCATTGATCGTACATTGGTGATCCATTTATTACAACTTTGCAAAGATTCATTTGAAGTAACGTCATAAACAACCATGACGGCGGAAGCATTTTCATAGTATTTATTGTTCATTTCCACTTGATTGAATATACTTTGCCCAGCACAATCAAATATGTACAATTCTACTACTACATTCGTATCGGGTATAGGTACCTGTTTAACACAGAATTCAGATCCAACTGTCATAAGATAGTTTTTTGGGTATGTGGAGCCACCACTACTAAATACTTGAGTTAATGCACTCTTACCAACCCATGGATCACCTACAATGACTAACTTACAACGCAAAACTAACGAGTTGAAGGATCAATGATAGATTAAACAACAACAAAAAAGTTTTAAATTTATGTTGTTATCGTTTTATTTTGATTAAAGAAGGTTATCCACGAAATAAAATGAAGGGAAACAAGCTGGGGTTAGTGCTTTGTTGATTTGTTGTGAGTAAATCTGAAAATACGATTACAAACTAATACATTCAAAGATATATGCATATTATATAATTGAATACTAAATCATATAAATAATCATAAGATAAACAGTATGAGGTCGTACAAGACTGCAACATAGCAACCATGGAGGTAAGTGTAAAGAATTGACTCACCAGATAAACTCTTATGATTAGGTTCCATACTTCTTACACCAACAACTGGTGGTTGATTATTATTGGAACTCTCCATTGTCGATTACCACTTAATAAGCAACAAACATAGGTATTCATTGTTCGAAATCGGGTGGCCATGGTCCGTCCACAGCCAAATGGACATAAGGCAAGAGCACAGATTACAAGGAGTACAACGAGAAAGATATCCTTAAAGGAGTTTGAATGCAAAGTTCAGGGTTTTCTTTCAAAGAGGTTATTCATATAGGTTCTAGTTCATTTATATACACGAATCAGGTTTAACTTATTAGAGCTGATATTCTACGGGAATTACAAGCTATTCATTGTATAATGAGACGCGATCATGACAGTGAGGGGCTTCAAGTTATGGTGAGGGTAAGACCTCCCATTTCAACTGAAGTTAAGCTTAATACTGTTGTTACAGCAAGTGGTGGAGTCAGTGTCAGTGTTGCAAACGATAAGACACAGGTTCAATGTGCTTATGATCGTGTTTTTAATGAAAATTGTGAACAAAGTGATGTTTTTGAAACAATGAAACCTCTTTTGAATGACATACTGCAAGGTATTAATGGTACTGTATTTGCATACGGCCAAACTTCTGCTGGAAAATCTCATACTATGCTCGGACCAAATGGTGGCGCCGATATATTAAAAACACCTAAATCAAAATGGGGACTTTTACCTCGCTCGGCAGAATATCTATTGACTACGTTATCTGCAAAGGAAGCTGCTGGTGAGTTATCATATAATGTTAAAGCAAGTTTTCTTCAAATTTATAATGAGACTGTTTATGATCTTCTTAGTGGAAGTGATTTGGACCGTCGCTTCAAGGAAGAAGAAAGGCAAGAAAAAGAGCAAAAGACTGGAAATGGGCAAAATACAAAATCATCATTTTATGATGCAGGTGGTTTAAAAATTCGTGAAGTTCCGAGACCAGCTGGGGATGCACCACTTTTTGGGACTAGTGCTCCACCACAAGAAGTGTATGTTTCCGGGTTGAGTGAATTTCGTGTCACTACCGCAGAAGATGTATTACACCTGGTTGCTGCAGGTACATCAAATCGGGCAATGCGTAGTACAGATTTCAACGCCACATCATCACGATCTCATGCCGTATTGCAGTTGTCATTCGAAATCGAACAACACGGTAAATCAGGTGAAACTGTGATAAGCAGAAGTAAACTATCAATGGCAGATTTGGCTGGAAGTGAGAAAATATTGACTCATATTGAGCATCCAGTTGGAACAGAAATCAAAGAAAATGAATATGTTAAAACGAGGCATCTTCGCGAACTCACTAGTATCAATACATCACTGAGTTGCTTGGGAAATGTTATTGCTGCATTGACAAATAAGAGTCGTTCTCATATACCTTATAGAGATAGTAAATTGACACGCTTACTACAAGATTCATTAGGTGGTAATACTAGAACCATATTAATGGCATGTGTTGCCCCAACGGATATGCATACTAGTGAATCACTCAGCACTTTGCAATTTGCAGATCGTGCGAAAGGGGTGATGTTGAAAGTTAAAGCAAATATGGTTGTCGATGATAAAGCAGCTCTTGGACGCGCTAATGCGGAAATTACTCGTCTTCAAAATTTGCTGGCAAATGCGCTTGCTAAATTGGAGGGAAAGGGTTCAAAATCACCTATGAAATCAGGAGATGTGTCAGAGAATATTCCATCATCTGGTAATGAAGCCTTCATCAATGGTGATGAAAGCAGTATAGATTTTTATATAAAAGAAAATGCTCGACTCAGAGAAGAATTATTTGAACTACGCACTATGTTTGGACAAGGTCAAGCTTCGAAAATCAATCAAAAGAAAATGTATACTTCTCATGTAGATAATAAGAACGCGATTTCAAAATCGAACAAATCTGGAAAGAGCTCTGGTTTGCAATTAAATGGAGAAGAAACTGGCACAACAGATGAGCAGAGATCAAAAGAGTCCGATTTATATAGAGCTAATCGTAAGCAACGAAGGAGACGCAATCGAAAGAATCAAAATGATAATGAAAACGAAGAAGAAAAAGATAGTTCACGACTCGTTTCGCGTTTTCGTCAAGCATCTATCCAAGATTCGCATGCATTATCAAGTAGTGGCTCAACCAAGATCTATGGATCATCAACTTCATTGAAAACGCTACGTAAAACTAGAGCAAGTTTTGAAGATAAGGAAGACCTTGGTGAAACTAACAGGGAGTACTTCAACGGGTTTTTGTCTTCTCTTGATTCAGCAGCTAATCAAGATGTACGCCTAAAGAATGAAAATGATGAGGCTCTCAATAGAAATAAAACAAATATATATGTTAAACACCATCCAAAAGGGAATAGCAAAAGTGCGAACCGACGTGGAGGTAGTGGAAACAAGTCGAAATCAAATGATTCTAATAAAGCGTCGTCTACATCTCCAGCACGTATGCGAATAGAAGCCGAACGCGTTGTACTTGAAAAAGCCTACATGACAGCACAATCTGAGTTAAAAAGTGAAATTGGTGTTTTAGACGATCTTGCTGCACAACGTAGATCACTTGAACGGCAACTCAACGAAGTTGGCATGAATCAAAGTGTAGATTCTAACGATCATCCATCTTCTTGTGACAGCTTCGCTGATGATGAAGAAAACAAGAATAATGAATCACAAGACTCTTTCAAAATAAAAATAGATGCTATTGATATAAGTGACGACCAGTATGACTCACAAGACTTTCAACCCTTATCCCTTGATGATAATAATCTAGATCAAGTTGATATCAAAAGCGAGTTAGCTCCTACGACTTCAATACGCAGTACTGATGATAAAGAAAACAACAGTAATGAACAAGCACATCAACAATCGAATGCTCGTCGAGGCCTTAGTGAAATACTTTCTCCAAAAAGAGCATCAAAAGGGGGTGCTCATGCTACCCATTTACGTGACAATATTCACCAAGCGAGTGCAGCACAAGCATTGCCATCACCACTCAAAATGAATACTCATGACGTTGGATATGCCGATTTGAATGCACCTTCTCCAGCTGTGGCACATGTACCTATCAAAGAACGGCAAATTTCCTCAGATGGTTTATCTTATTGCTCAAAAGATATTGGTCGAGAAATACAGCAGTTTTCGTTTCGTCATAGTGATTGGGTTGATTTGCGTATCGATGGATTTGATGAAAATACTGGAACACATCGTGTGACGAGTTTGACTGACGGACAATCACAATTTATAGATCTCAGAAAGAAACCAGTGCGTGTCCTTGTTTAATAAAATAAGGACTATGAGACGAAAGTAAAATTGTAAGCAGTGTAAATTTAGGTAAAAATAATTTATGTTATTCCTAGTTCAGTTTTTTACATATGACACTAGACGTTGTATGCACTCCATCCAATATTAGAAACATGGGATGGCATGAGATGATGTGCTATTTAATAGATTCATCGTTGAACATTCTTGAAAGACATATCCATTGCTCCTTTTCTGTAATTCAAGCAGACATTACAAAATTTAGATTTCCTTTAATAATTATTTGTTTTTTTTGTCTTTCTTTGTAACTTCTGCGTCACTACCAGTCTTTGGTTTTTTCGGTGCATATCTTTTGAAAGCGAATGCTGTAAATAGATATAAATATGACCCGTACATAATTCCACCTGCAATCAAATTAGTGATATCGTTGTGGCAATTTTTCCCCTGATACCAGAAATACCAAGCAGAGCAACACACACCAGTACCAACAAACATTTGTGTAATCTGCGACAAAGTGATTAATATTGTTGGGAAACTTTTAGGACATAAATGTAAAGCTGTCAAACAATAGTATCCATACATAAGAGCATGTACACTGTAATTCATTGCAACAAAGTATAAACCAGTACCTGCTAAAGTTGCATACGCATTCCAACAAAATAATAATACTGTAACGTGATGATACCAATGTAAGAATATTAATGGGCGTTTGCGTAAAACAATAAACACTGTATCAACTAATTCTGGCAATTTAGAAAAAATGAAAAGCATAACCCAAAGTCCAGTTGGTCCATTGCCCCATGACATACGAGGGTCTACACATACTGTTTCTTCATAAGTATTAAGGAGAATATTACTTAACAAATATGGAGCTGTGCGACACATGCCTAAAAATGAAAATCCTGATAATAATGCATTCCATAAAGCTAGTGGCATACGGAGATCAAAAGCTTCACGACCCTCTAATATGCGTCTCACTCCAAAACAAAATGTTAAGTAAATTATGAGTGCTATAACTGGAATTTGATAATTATTATCAGCAAATGCTAAATACTTTGTGGCATCAAAGTCCTTCTCAAAGGCGAACGCACCGAATTGGGAAACATCATGTAGAAAATCACCTAATACTTTGTTATCCAACGCCATGTTCGTGATTTGATATAACAATACAACTTTCAAATTTTCAACACCCTAGAGGCGCGTTTCTCAATCGATTATTGCGTAAAATAACTACAACTGGTAGTATCATCTCCTTCAACTCTGCGATTATGATGTCGCCGGAGATCGAGGCTATCGGCGGCTACTCTCAAGTGGTTTTTAGTAATTACCGATGCCCTAAGCGCACACTGATTGAGTTATATTACTTTTATGCATTTAAGATACGTTATTCTAAGTTTTGAGCCCAAACTTAACGTTATATAAATCCGTTTAGTGACATCCTCTGTGCATTCGCTATAATGTCCTCGACAATTCGTTTTGATACTAGCGTGGGTAGTTTTGATATTGAATTGTATACACATCATGCTCCTAAGACTTGTACCAATATGCTACAGCTTGCACGTATAGGTTATTATGATAAAACATGCTTTCATCGTGTTGTGAAAGACTTCTGTATTCAAGGTGGTGATCCAACTGGTACAGGAAAAGGTGGGGAATCTATATATGGCGGTAAATTTGAAGATGAAATTTCCCCT
>JACKZZ010010028.1_pt1 | contig 22605 bp, 11 predicted proteins | sample 8027871 | NCBI WGS metagenome assembly JACKZZ01 (sample SAMN15724774, study PRJNA655200) | protist metagenome | isolation source: fluorescence activated cell sorting (FACS) single amplified genomes of... | place: USA: West Boothbay Harbor, Gulf of Maine | collected 2000-07-19 | reverse complement strand
AGATTAGAATAAAGGGTTAATTTAAATTTCATGCAAGCCACAGTCTCACAGGTACAGTCACATGTACAGTCACAGGTACAGTCACATGTACAGTCACATGTACAGTCACAGTAACATATACTACAGCAAAGCTAGTAAAAATGGATATTACTTTCTACTACTACTACTACTACTACTACTACTACTACTAATACTACTACTACTACTACTACTACTACTACCTACTCCGCCAATCGACGCCAAAAATTGTTGTAATTCTAACTGGGGATAGTACTGAATTTGTGAAGGAATTAGTACCCAATATTATCCTTAACATCCACAGAACATAAAAATATATTCAATTTAATCAATTAAACAAAATTTATGAGAAATTTTGTGAACTACAGTTAAAATCTGATGGATACAAAGTCTCGGAGTATTTTGCATTTGGGAATCGCATGTTTAGCTTTTGGTTTATACATTTTATCCCCACTTACGATTGTTTTCAATGATATAGAAGATTATGTTAATTGGATTGAAAGCTATCATGTTTTTTCTGTGTCTATTCTTGATTTTGTTGGATCATATTTTGTTTGCTGTAAATACCGTACATGGATCAAAGATTGTCGTATAAATAAAGGAAAACCAACTCCATCATTATTGGAATGTTTTTTGTCTTGTATGCTTTTACAATTTGGCGGAACAACAGTATGTGGTATGTTTTTAGGAGTTGTTCCAAGTTGGTGTTTGTCACATTATGCTCTCAATGCTTTGATGTGTGCATGGTGGTTGGTGTTTTGTTTCCCACATGATTTATTTTTCAGATATGCAGCATCAGGGTATGGTAAAGGTAATATATCCATATTTATAGATTATTTCCTTCATTTTTTGAGATTGATAAGCACTGCACATGCCATAACCTCATGGGGTTGTGATAAAGGCTTATCAGATAAATTTCATGTGAATGGAATTCGTATCAGTGAATCTTTGTATACATGTATTTTTGCTGGTATGTTGAGTGGTGGTGGAGGAGCAATTCTTGCTGATTATTTGAATTTGATGGGGGATGAACCTTATATTCCACGCACACTGGGAATGTTTGCAAATGACAATTCAAAGATCAAAGATAACAAAATAGTTGATGATAAAGTTGTGGAGAATCCAGCTTTGTTTGCTCCTTCAAGGGCTTTACTTTTATCAACTATATATATAATCCTTACAAATGAAAGTGGTCATTTTGATTACTTCTTGGGACAAAATCGATGGAGTAGAAGCAGTGCGAAAGTATTAATAAGTAGTTTTTGTCTCATGCAGCATCCTATTATTACTGATTTGTTTCAATCATCCTTCAGTTACCAAAGAGCTATAAGCAAATTTGTAAAGATTTTGAATATACCTGATAGTTTGAATGAATTACAATAACTTAATAACTTGTATAGGATGTGGATGGAAAGAGGGAGTAAAAAAGATTAGTTGAGTGTGAAGAGATTATGTTTGAAAGAAATTCACATTAGTCCTGACGAGGGTCAGATGGGTCCACAAACATAACTGATCGTAGTATAAGAGCCAGCAGTAGAGACAGTCAAATAAACCATTCTCAAACTGGTAGTTCATCTACGATCGCAAAATCCCCGGAACACCGTTCCGGTGAGTCTATCAATAATAGTAATTCACAAGATTCTATTATTGGGGTGTTACCCAACAGTGGAGGTATAATTTGTAGTAATGGTAGTAGTAGTAATTTTATTTCATAGTTTAGTTAGTCCTATTGTTAGTACAATTTATATTTTTATCTTATTAAGTAACGCAGGAAGAGATTATGTATCTTCTTTCTGTGGAAATTCTGTGTGTATCATTTATATAAATAAGTAAAGAATGTAAACTCTGTATCAAAATATTTTTACATCACCTTTCAAGACTAATTTGTATGATGATTATCAACATGCAATTTCATTTGTAAGGTACTAGGGGGGTACCTTCATTTCATTCACCAGGTTCACAATAGAACAAAATATCATAATTGATTCAATCCATCTGTATTACGAGAAATGTTAATATACCACTTCGTCAAGATAATGAAGACATGTTTGATAATGATTGAACGAGAAATATATATTTTAAATAACAGTAAACAAATAACTAAATAAATAATCATAAGCAAATGAATAACACCATTAAAATTAAAATGATAACTAATAGCGGATTAATTCAATTATTGCACGAATAATCTCTAAAACTTTAATAAATTGATTAATTATTAATTCAACGTTATGAATACATACGGTAAATCTATAAATTAATTATTAAATTAAATTAAATTAAATAGATAATTTACTTTAAACTATTTATTGATTAATTGTTTAGTTTATTAAATGTTTTAGAAAACAATTAATCGATTAATTTAATTTAATTTAATTTAATTTTAATTAATTAATTAATTATAGAAAGAATGAATTGATTATTATTAATTATTTTATTACTTACCCTCTTATAATCATTAAATTTTCTCTTCAATGAATATTTATTTCATATGAATTCCCTCTTATTTTATTTTATTGAAACAGTACTTTCATGAAGTCTATAAATGAGATTGAAAGGTTGAGTTAATTTTCCTGTGTAAACATTTACAGTCTTTCACTCGCGCACTTATGTGTTGGTGAAAGATTATTCCTTTGAATCTTAATTCAGAGAAACTCTTCACTACCCTAACCTTGGAGAAATCGTTAATTATTTGAAGATAAGAGACGAAAGAAATCTCACATATTTAACTAATTTAACAAATTTATAATTCCGAATTCAAAGAATAGGCATGATGCTGTTGATCCTGTTTCTCTTCCTCGGATTTCCTAACGTATCGCTCATGGAATAAGCAACGTCCAGCTTTTTTATCCTCAATTCCTCTACTAATCAACACTACAGGAATTCTCACATTTTTCCAAGGTTCTACCTTATCAAAACGACCCCATTGTTCACCTCTAGCTTTGGTAGCTGCAGGACAACAGAGTTGATCATATGCTTTACAACGTCCATCATCAGTGATAACTACACCTACAGCACCTGCTGTCTGTAGCAAAAGCACTTTGTGTACCATCGGTACAATGCCACGCTGAACAATGGCTATCTTTCCGAACACTTCTTCAACATTTGTAATGTGTTTCTCTAATAAATATGGACGCACATTTACTGCCTCAGCAATAACATTGAAAAGCTTTGGACTATAGTGTGCTGTCCATACTAAGGCTTTTACATCTGGGTGGTCTTCGCAGTGAATAACTTGTTGGATATCATCTAGAGTTAACATTGGAGGTGTTTCCTCCTTCGACGGGATTTTATCTGGAAGTGATGCATAGTGTTTTTGACCACCGACACCATAAATTGTATGTGATGCTATTTCTTCGTTAGTTTGAACACATTTTATATGAAAAGGTTCAGAAGGGATAGACAAACTACTGTTACCAACATTATTGTATGCTTTGATTTTGAATTGATATTCTGTGTTGGGTAGCAGATGAGAAACATCCAATAAATGGAAAATAATATCATCTTCATCTCTACGGAAATTGCGAAATTCACCCCACCATTTCCAATCTTCATGCAGATGAACATTGCTAGGCGCATGTCTTGCGTAAACATGATACCCAGTGATCAAACTACCACCATCATCTAGAGGACGGTGCCACTTCAATTGAACACTTGTACAAGTTTTTTGAGTAATTTTCAGTGGATAACTAAGAGGAATTTCACTGGGTGGTGTCACAGGATTTGAATTAAAGGTTACCCAATCTGAGGTTTCACTTTGAACATTACTGTATGTATAAGCAATTTGAGCACGATACGACAATCCTGGCTGCAGATCGTTCATAATGGATCTGAACAATGTGAAAGACTGTCCTACTTTTGGAGACAGCTCTTTGAATATATGCTTCTTCGAATCATCACCAGGGATGTAGATATGTGTAGTACAAGTATTTTCTCTATTAGATACGACTAATCCAGCCGATTGACACAATGTTACGTTGAAACCAAACTTAGACTTGTCATCTGCAGCAGGTGCGAAGTTGCTGGACCATTCAAAAGTCGCAGTATTGCGCTCTATACTAATAACTTTGAGAGGGCTTGCATGAGGTATAGTCATACCAACAAGCATACTATTCCATTTATTCATATCATTCCATTCCTTCATGCTCTTCTGTCCCTTTTTTGCTGAACGATCTCTACGATCTCTACGGTCCACAGGTTTCTTTTTTTCAGATGTCATTTTACTGTCTTCATCAGTGTCAACTTTCTCACTATTCTTTGCTTTAGTATCTATAGCAGATTTTATGTTTATATCTCTTTTTCATTATCTAATTCATCAAGTCCGGAACCTGATACTGATTTCATTAAATTATCCAATCCAGTAGCTGATTCCCATGTAGAAGGTTTCTTATTAGCAGCTTTGGGTGAATCAAAAGAGTCACTACGTGTTCTTACTTCCTCACTAACAATTTTTGTTAAATGGTTTTTGTACATAGATGCTGCTTTAGTACTATATTTTTTTTCACTACCCATTTGAGCTTCTGTTACGCCATGTTTCTTAAAAAATTGTTTTGCATTACCATTACCACCAAGTTTCATAATGTCTAGTTGACCTTGTGTCCATTCATCTAAATCACATGATCTTACAAAAGTCACATGCACACCCATACGTCTGTGTACAGCACTGCAATCAAGACAAAGAAATACACCATATGTTGCGCTTGCCCATGAAGGATTACGATTCTGACAATCAAAGCATACTTTGTTATCAGCCTAAAGAGTTGTAGTGGATGTTTGAAGTAAATGGGGAAAAAAAACGTTAGTTTTGAACATAGATCACATCAGAATAAAATAAAATATAACAAACAACAAGGACAAGGACAAGGACAAGGAAGGCAAGGCATCAATTGCTTTTACATGTCACACACTATTATTTAAGGAAATATAATCACCTACCTTTGCTCTGCATTTTTTTAAGAACTGATTCTTATATGCACTGTCCACTGTTGGACCTGTTCCACCTGACATCGTGGATGTTAACTTACGCGTAAAACATTTAATGTCAATGTGGGTTTGCAAATAATTATATTGTTCAGAAGTTTCCCAAGCGTAGAAACGTGTGTAATAAGAAAAAGAAGTTGATAATCTGATTCTCTTATAATAAAGTATAATCTATTATCTATATTACTTAAAGTTTTATTGCATTTTCCAAAAGCATAGTTGTATTTGTTCAAGTTTTTATTATAGGTAAAGAAGAGTACAAAAAACAATGAGTGACACACCAGAAATGAAAGTTACGCCTCAACAAATGGCAGCTGCCAATCTTCCAATGCATGTGCGTGATTATTGTGCACATATATTAATCCCATTAAATAAATGTCGCCGTCAGACAATGTACTTACCTGGAGGTTGTCATGATGAGCTTCACTCATATGAGATATGTATGTATAAAGAGTATGAAAGAAGAAGACAAATCAAAAATGAAGGGGCATAAAATATTAATAGGAATGTATTTATATAATTATTACAAATTTATAACATTTCAACAATTTTCGGCTTCTTCTCATTGAAAGGGGATGCTTAAGACTTTGCTGCATAAATTTCCCTCTTATTTTGTATAGCACCAGCACTCCAATTATTCCCTTCACTTGCATAAAAATCCATGGGATAAGTTTCTTGCCATGTGGTTTCATCCATAGCCACTTCAATTTCATATGGTGTTAAAATTGGTTTATCAAAACCACCAGACCAATCAATACTTAATCTTGGACATGCAACTTGAATCCATACATCTATTTTATCTAATAACATTAATTTATCTGGATTTATTTCTGCCATAAGAAAAGGGATAACTTTTTTTCCTTTTGAAGAAAGCATTTTTTGTATTCTACGAAAAATTGGTGGACTACCTTGTCTACCAAGTGTACCTAAAATTAATCCAAATGTATTTCCAAATCTTGCTTGTTTTATTGCAGCTTGTCTAATTTCTTTCATTTTTTCTACTTCATATTTTTCATGTGTTAAAACTTTACTATACGGATCATAACGATAAGCTTTCACGAGTGGATTTCTTATCATTGCAGCTTCTAAATGAAATCTACCATCAGCAACAAATACTAATACATCAATATTAGGTAAAAGAGGAGACGTACAACCTAATGTTTCACCTGATGATAAAGGTTTTGCTTGTGGTATAGAACAATTTGGAAAATGTTCAGTAAGTTCTATTGTTGCTCTATGTAATACTGATGTAAATTGTATTGTACCCATTACAGCAAGACGCATATTTGTATCGATAAAATTTGTTTTCATACAATCTATAAGATGTTTTTCATTAAAATCAATTTCAATAAATACATAAACAACTTTAATTTTAGTTACATTAACAGGTACAAGACAACTATGACCATAATGTACAAGTAAATCTGCACCTAACTTTTGTGCTGTAAAATCATCAACACAGCATGCACCATAAGTAACATCACCTAATATCATTACTTTAACACCTGCAAATTTAATTAATATATCAGCTATAACACATGCATACATCAATAAACCTTCAGGAAATTGTAATGCTACAACAGAAGAAGATTCTGTACGAATTCTCCACAAAGTTTTATGAATTTCAAAGTTATAATTGGAAGGTAAAATTGATATTGCTTGATTTAGTCCAGGATTATGTACTATATCATCAGGGATCTTGCGTTTAGCCACAGCTCTTACGCGAGATACCTTTTTCTTGGCGGGAGTTGCACAACCACCAACACTATCACTTCCTGAAGCCTCACAACTACATACTTTTGCATCGGAAGTGTCTTTGGCACTGTTACGTACCGGTACATCATTAGTAGACATCCTTGTTTTGTCAAAACTCTCTATCAAAGAAAATGCAAAAAAGTCCCCGCAATATGGTTGACTCAAAGTCGTTGAATTCAACACGTTATGCAGTAAAACCCATTTTTACCTACCCGAATAAGATTAATAGTTTTTTAATTGACCAAAAATATAGGTGTAGTGATGTCTTTTCGTGTTATTTTTGCATTTCAAGCTGAAGATGTCACGATGGAGTTGTCCATCAACACAGGTGAAGTAGTTTACCTGATAGATAATAGTGATACTGGTGATGGATGGGTTAAGGTAAAGAATTCAACAGGATCAACTGGTTTTGTTCCGCGTGATTATCTAGAGCTGTTACCTAGAATAGATCAAGTTGATTATAACAACAATAACAATAACAAATCAGACGTCAATTCACCACAATCAGATACATCATATTTATCAAATGAACTCAAAACAGATTTTTCAAATGAAGATAATGTTTATTATGCCAATGGTTCCTCTTTTTTTGGATCTACCCCACCATCCACATCTAAATCCACTCATGATGAATCACCACCTTCAAGAAGTGCTACCATTGGGAATGGAAATGTTTCATCTCCCGAAGATAGTAATCGAGGTATTACTTCTGAAGAGACACAAGAAGATTATCAGAATAATCAGAATAATGGTATACCATATGTTGATACTGAGACTGCTGAAGGTGATTTCGATGATTTGAATGTTTCATTGGCGGACCTAGCAGCAGATTCATCTATTTTGAATTACATGGAGTTTGAAGAAACAAATGTGCATGCCCCTACTTCTGTTACTATGTGTGTTTCGGAACCAGAGTCCATACATGTATATGCTCATACTCATACTACAACTACAGACTCATTGATACCCCTACCAATACATACACTTTCTGTAGCTGATGCACCGGCGGCACATATTTCAACTGTGGATAGATTCAATACATTTCGAGCTGACGAATTTGTTGCAATGACCAAAAGTAGCTCGAAGCCTCCTAGATCTACTTTAGGACTACCAATGTTGAATATGAATATGAGTACGAGTAATCCTGGAACACCTATGGTTAATCACATCCATAGTCTCCATAGTCTCCATAGTAATACCAAGAACATGAACATTGTCATGAGGAATATAAGCCCAATGAAACAATCTCATCAATCGGAAGGACAAACGGAAGGAGAAGATCTAGATTTAGATTTGGGTAGCAGTATTCGACCGATGCTGGGTAGCGCTTTCGAATGTGGAAATTATGTTGAATTGCAGAAAAGGACTGATGACTTCTTTGATTGTGCTGTGAGCAAATCAAAAGAGGATATGATCAAGCTACTTGAAATGACTGAAGATTTATCTTCTGCATTAGGTGACTCCTTTACTGCATCAAATCAACTTAAAGATGGTCTACAGGATATAAGCGATTTATTAGATACAGAGAAGAGAGAGTTGCAAGTCTTCACTAAATCGTTACAGGAAGAACAATCAGTACAGTAAGTAGTGGAGTAGCTAGTAATAGGAATGATACAGTTGTAGAAAGATGTAGAAAGTTGTAGATATACCTGTAAAAATAGTCAGTTTCTCAAATATACAATAAATATAATTTATCTCCCTGAAATGATACTCTTTCTGTCTCCTTTATTCTCCATTTTCAAAGAACTCTCGAACTTGATTACATTTGTCCACGTAACGATGTGGCCAATGGTGGTCGATAGTATAACGAGAAACCGGAATTTCCAACATTGACCTCCAAGGCGTTTCATAAGCTGTAAAAATCTGTCTATTTTTGAAGGAATTACTAATATTTTTTGGAGCAAGACTTGTTTCAACTAAATGAATAATTTTTCCTCCTATGGTACATTCTGGTGTATGAGGATCTCGATGATGTAAAACCATTTTCTTATTAAAAGCATCTACATTAACTTTGAGTGAACTGTTTGGTACTTCTCCTTCTTTATAAAGATATTTATCTTCATCAAAATCTTCATAAGAAGTACGAAAAATGACATGTTTACTTACTTTTGAACGCACAAGAGCATCTAATACACGTTCTCTCATATGAACTAAAGAACAAAAGTTTATACGAGGGACACAATCATCACCAAGAACAACACTAGTAATAAAATCTTCACATTCTTCTGCTGTCTCTGGATCAAAAACACATGCAGGTGGTGCAAATGCAAAACATTGTATATCTTTATACTCTGATTTTAATATATATGATACCACTGATGCTAATGCAGCTCCAAGCGAATGACCTACAATAGTAAGACCATAATCATTTTTATTATTTCCTTTACCTTGCAATTCTTTGAGTTTTTTATCTAGAATTCCTTTTTCTTTTAATTCAGAACAAATAAAATCAGCAGACTTTAAAATACCTTCATGGGCAAATCTATTTTTACCATTGAAATTCCATTTTTCTCCAACTGTCTTCATACTAACAGTTTCTGCTATCGCATCGGTAACAGCATCTTCTATAGAAAGGGTACCACGAATGGATACTACAACCATTTTCTTTTTGTGATCAAGAAAAATACAATAAGGTGATAGTTTCACATCATTACCAAAGTTGCCATAGACAAGTTCTGAATGTTCCATATTATTTCTTAAGTGATGCATTGCAGCAGCTTTATGTACACCATATTTATCTTTTTGAATTCCTTCTTTTACATCTTGTCCACAATGCAATAAACTTGCGAAACAAATTCTACATGAGAAAGTGCAAGGCTTTATCAATGCAAGCATCAATGCACTATAAACAGCTAAAGAATATGGCATAAAATCAGCAATATCTTGAATAATTTGTTTATCTTTCTCATTTTGTGGTAATAATTTTCTACGATCTTTTTTCGCTTCCCAACTTGCTTCACGGCGGAGTGTACCATAAACAGCATCAGCACCGATCGTTTTAGCAATTCCCTTTCCGCTGGATGTTTGAAATGGCGATCTGGGTGATCTAGGTGATGTTGGTGTTCTTGGGGAAGACGAATTGGAGTCAGCATTGGCTGAAGAGGGCGATGGGGATCCTAAGCCACCCGATTCTTCAGATAGATGATGTTCTGATGATGATACAGCATTCTGAATCATGAGATTCACCGATGTACCACTTCCCATAGGTGTATTAAGGACAGTCAAAATATCACAATCTGCCTTTCTCTGTTGCATATGAACAAGAATCAATCCAGCCATAACGTCTCCAGGTACAATATCCAAAAAGCCATCATGATGAAAAAGTTTCGTTGTCATCCTTGCCATAGCCTCGTAATCCTCTTCCAAAATGTTTTTACCACCAACAATGTTACACGAAAGACAGCGCACAAATCTAATCGTAGACTTTAACCTATTTAACCAATAAACATATACTGTTTCATCTTCTTCGACATTGAAATCCATGGAACCAGCATAAGATGATGCACTACTGGTTCTTCTTTCATCATCTTTTTTAGGTTGCCCAGATTCCATATCAAACATTATCTTATTGTTATCATCGGCACCATCACCATTGCCAATACCATTAATATTCTCTATATCATCCATATTATCCATATCATCATATGGTCGTGATTTTATTGCACAACAACAACAAGTTACAATAAAAATATCAACAAACTGAAATATAATTACTACTGTTATTAGCAAAAGTTCACGTTTATTGTTGGTTTCAAAACATGCAGATTTATATTGTTCAACAAACACAAACATACCAAAGATTGCACTAATTGCTTCCAAAAACATAATAATCATTTCTGCTGTTAAATGATAATTAATTCTAGTACGCATTTCAGGTTCAGTTATGAGTCCAGTGAGACTAACACATGTCATGCAAATGCAATTAATAATATTAAGTACAAATAATAGGATTACAATTCCTAAATAAAAAGGTACTCCATAAAAACCATAATCACATAGTGCAGCTCGTTCTAATGACCAAGATAATGCAATTGACAAAAGTGATGTCCAAATTACCCGAAACACAATCAAGCAAAACACGGGGATTTGCAATTCATCCGAAGAAATACGCCAATAACGCCCAGAATACTTAAGGTGAGGCATAGTGCTTTGTTTTAACTCACAATTTGCAATAAGAAATCACTTTTATCTTTTCCAAAATTGTAATTGATTCTTGTTGTAAGACAAATGTAATTTTCTTTTTCGTAGTGAATTATGATAGTTGTTTTGAACACAAAATATCAATAATAGAATTGTTCAGAAGTTCCCCAAAATTGAAGAGGAAGATTTGGTAGAATCGACAAGGTTTTTAGGGGTTTTTTTTGCAAAATTAGGTGTGAAATTGAATAAGGTAAAATGGCAACAACAAAAATTATCAAAGAAGATAAGAAGTTTGCTAAAATCAAGAGTTCTATCCTGGCTTTCTCAGAATTGCAAAAAAGCATCAAAACAGAGGTAATTTCACCAGCTGATGTCTTAGCTAAGCAATTTACTGCTGTAGCAGAATCATTGCAGACTCTCCATAGTGCGAGTAAGAATATGGATCATTCTACACTTGTGGAAATACCGGTAGAACTTTTGGAATTTTTGGATGGTGATATAAGCAATCCTGATTTATATTTAGTTAAGAGTTATGAAGATCATGAAAACTTATCTGAAGACTTTAACCGAAGGCTTGCTTATTTAAGAAATATTAAAAAGGATGTTATTTCTCAGATTGATGCATCAGCAACCAATTCAAGCACAATTACAAATGCAAATACCAATACCAATGCAAGTACAGATTCAGCAGATTCGATTGCGATTAAAACAGAACCAAAATAGGGGAACAATAGTCGAGCATCATTTCTGGTTCGTTTATTTGTTAAATAATAGTCAGTCACCATGGTAGTAGAGTCAAAAAGATAGAGTGCTTTCACAGTCAATAGTTTACATTGTTTATAATTGTACAAAATGGTAACATTATATAACATAATATCATTTCTAATGGTAGCAAACTAAATTTCTCCATCATTAAAACTACTATCTCGCCTCTTTTGACATGCGCTCCCCAACATGTTCAATAGATTCCTCTCTTTTTCTTGTAAACGATTGCTCAAATTGTACTCTTCATTATCGAGAGAGACCTTACTCAATCTACTTAGTTGAATGTATTCTAGGGCTTTATCTAAATTATTTGTAAATAAAAATGCTTCAGCAACTAGTAAATGCAACCTTGCAAGTTCTTGTGCCATGACTCTCTTTTCACCACTATAAGTTTGATATAATATTTGTGCATTGTTCAATGCTGTTTGTGCCCAATCTAAGGCATCATTATATGCTGTCAGTTGAATTAATATGTCAGACATTTGACTAGCACAATCAATATAATCTATAACATACCCTGAAAAATCAGGATCATTATCCGATGTCATTCCCATTACAGCACCATATTCATCAATTGCTTTGATTCCATCCTCTAAAGCTGCTGACCAGTTTAATTTATTTACATAAAAACTAGATAATTGAGCATATAATAATCCTCTTTTATGTTTTATATAACGTTGATTAGCTATTTGATTCATATCTACATAATTTGCCAAATTATCAAGTGAATTTGTTACGCGTAAAGCAGCTTCCTGTTTTCTTTCTGATGGAGTGAAATATACAACATCATAAAGAACCTTTGTCATATGCTCTGCTAAATATAGACGGAATGTACTTGTTCTATTCATTGCTGCTACAGCAAGTATGTCTTCTAATTTTGGTTCTTCTTTATTAAGAGTATTATAATTTGGTTCCAAAATTTGGAATGCTAATTGATACTCTTGTAAAAATAATTGTTCACATTCCTCCATACTACTACTTAAATATGGTCTTTTATCATCACAGCTATTAGTTATTGATTCATGAAGCTTTTCAAAATCTTCTTCTTTTGCACTGATAGAACCACAATTATAAATTAATCGATTACGATCCTTTTCAAGTGCAGAACGAGCTAAAGTCACTAATAAATCCCTTGTGAATCCAAGACGTTTTGGCATCAAAAATTCAATATCAGAAGCAATTGCATTTGAGTGTAATTCTTTTTTGGTTTCACATACAATATTAGATGTATATAATGCTACAGCAGTTCGATATGATGGTGTTTCTCCCATCAAATGTAATACTTTATCTTCATCATGAAAAGTTTCCATTGCTGGCCATTTTGAATTTACTGCATTACCAGCTAAAATTTGAACTTTTTTTGATTCTCCAATGTATTTCAAATTATGATATAATTTATTAAGTACATGCTGATCACAAAAAGTTCCTGATGTATAACGGGATTCCCACCATTGTTTCATAAAATCACGTAACCATACTGTATTCCTCAATATAAGAAAGCCTGTATTACCAACATCTAATGCATCAGCTGAAAGTAATAAATCTGCTTCTGGAAATTTAGATAATAATACATAAGGATCAAGATTCCAATCTATAATCACTAAATCTGTATCAATATATATCAAAGCATCCTGAGTTGATGCCCATCCATTATTTGGATCCAATGCTTTTATAATACTACGAACTTTATTCCATCTTCTATCAATAGGATGAAAATCATCACCTGTTTCTATACCTAATAATCTTGCAGCATAACCATGCTTTTCAAAATATATTGCATTCACTAAAATATTATGCGCAGCAAAACTGTAAACCTTTGGTGAGGCAAACATGGCAAATGTTAACTTGTGTGTTGATGATTCTACTGATTGTTTCATACTTATTGACGAATTCACACATCGTATCATAGATAAATCATGATCAGGTTCCTTTGAATTATCCTGGTTTTGTAAGCAGCAATCCAAAGAAGAGTGAGATTTAGATCGGATTTGCAATATCAGAGCCAAAAAAAGAAACCAGATGAATTTTAATGATATCATGACCTTAAAACTCTTATTTGACAAAATTCACTATTTCTTCATGGTCATTGAGTAAGAAGTAATAATAAATATTAAGTTTTTGGAAACGCCGCGCACCTTTGCTTCTTCATTTTAGTGAAAAGAATTTGCTTGACTGATTGAACATATTTTTCTATTGCATCTGTCTCTTCTCTTCTATTCTTTGTTCATCCAGATTTTATAAAAAAGTAAAGTAAAATGGTGAAATTTGGTGCATATCTTCAAGCTAATAAGGATGAAGAATTCGCAAATTATTATATTTCCTATAGTGATCTTAAAGATTGTATTGATAAGATTTTATCTAAAGTACCCAATGCAGAAGCAACATTTTTAAATTGTCTTGAAAGTGAATGGAGTAAATATAAAGCTTTTGTTGATAATTGGTTAGAAAAATTTCTTAGTTCAAAAGTAACAAAACAATCTGTAATTCCAATAATACAAATGAATGCATTTATGTATATAAATCAGGAATGTTTAAGAAAAATTATTAAAAAACACGATAAGAATTCTGAAATGAAATTAACACCATCATGGGAATGGAAAATAAATTCTAGACCATTCCTTAGATTAATTCCTATTATTAGGCAAGTAAGTAAATTACATTCACATTTTATAGATCCACCATCACCAAGTCCAAAATTTTCAGATCCTAATAAAATTGCACATAAACATCAAGTTTTTTGGGTTCCACAGGAGCGTATTATGCCTCTCATATGTTTACTTATACAACATTTACCAATGAAAACTTTTGGTTTTGGAGATAATGAAAGTTTAAGTCAAACTATGCATACTGTTTATCTTGATAATACTGATTTAGAGCAGTATCATGAAATTTTAACTAAACCAGATAATGCTGAAACAGTACAATTACAATTTACTGATTCTCATCCAGAAGAGGTATTTGTTGTAAAAAAAAAAGGACGCAAAGGTTATTTCAGTGATATCAGTGTTGCCGAAGATGGTAGTATGTCATTAGCTCCTGGAGTTAGTGGTGCAGCTCAAGCAGATCCATATGAAAGACGTTCAATAATTTCTTCAAGTAATATGTCTGAATTTTTACGCAATGGTAAAATGCCTCAAAGTTGTCCTAATGATGAGAATACACGTTTAGCCAATGTATGTGGTGATACAGTTACTTCTTTGAGATTACAACCAATGATTAGTACAGATTGTCAAATCATGCAGTTTGAAGTACAAGGTAGTAATAGTATGCGTTGTGCTATGGAAATTAATATTACAATGATTCGTGAATGGCTAGAAAAAGACCAAAACAAAGATAAAGATAAAGATTCTTCTTGGTATACTCCCATGTCTCATGTAAAACAAGGGAATGTATACAAATTTCCTTTTGGTGTACTTAATGTATATACACAAGGAACTTATGCTGAACAGCAACCTGAATGGTTTCATAAAATTATGAAGCAGTCAGATCTTTTATTAGAGCAAGTGAACTTCTCCAAGTATGCTCATGCAACATATACATTCCTTAGTAAAAAGACGAAGATTGCACCACATTGGATCACAAAGAATCCTAATGCTTTCAGTATTGAAAAAGATCAAGAAAAAGCTAAACAAACAGTTGTACATAATATGCAAAGTCTTACCAAACATGATGGAGGTAATTCATCTGATGAGGATGATGTGAATGATCCAGACAATGACGTCAAGGTTTATCGCATGTCCCCTAATACTCGTCGGGACAGTAACTATAAATCACATGAAATTTCTTACAAACCAATTGATAATATTCAGAATCCATCTCCAGGAAATTCAGAGAAAAAAACTGTTCTTAGTGATGTTCAAAGAGATGGTACATTACACTTTCAGAATGAACATGTGTTTTTGTATTGGCTGTTGGCATCACTACTCGTGGGACTGACAGGGGTGCTTATTATATTGTTAGGATTGGATAGTAATATCACTAGTGTAAAACATTGGGACATTGGGGCTGTTTTTGTGATATTGGCCATGGTTATGATTCTCATCACATTATTGGACTTCTACATCAGAAGTGACGCAATCAATAAGAGAAATTATGACTATAGTGGTAGTACTGTCCTCTACATCATAAGTATTGGAATAATAATTGCATTTATCGTTCCTCTTGTAGCATATCGTAATGCAGCTAATAATAACCTTTAGGTCAGAGAAATGATGTAGCAGTGTGCTTTAAATTCCTTGTGGTTTGTGTGAAAAGTGTGATAAAAAATTCCCCATCAAAGAAGTCATAGGTTTCTATGAGTAGATTCGTTTTAATTTAGCTTTTAAGTAATAATTTTGCAATAGCACTAAAAAAGCAATGTGTTTTTATTTTACCCTTCCTTCTTTCAACTAATCTTCAACTAATCTTCAAACTTCTTCAAAAAAATTTGAAGACTCGAAAATTGGCAAACAAGGGCAGAGTCCCATGAAAAGATGTATTCTTTCTGATTTTTCTATTCTTTTGAGTTTAAAAGGGTTGATTCTCATTGCAGCAATCTGTTTATAGTTATCGTGAGCAAAAAAATTGCAAGATAGAGTATCCCCATTCACATCATCTGATTTGTATAAACTTCTTGAGTTTGAGATTTGAAGACACTTGTCATGTTTCGCATTATTGAAATTTGCATGATAAGTGCATTATTGTTTTCTGCAAATGTCGTAGGTGTTGTTGGAGATCGTTCAGAATCTGAAATGGATGCTATAGCAAAGGTTCGTCAGGAGATTGCAGCACGAACAGCAGCACGAGCACAGAAGCTAGACAATACCCTGAAATCTATTAAGAGTGAAGAAAGCAAATACAAAAATGGGAGCGGTAATACGGACTCACCGCTTGTGGATACAACAACATCAATTGAAGATGAGGCAGTAGCAGCAACTAAGAAGAGAGAAGATGCTACTAGACGAGCAATGGAAAAGCTAGCAGCTAGGCAAGCAGCGAAGGCGAAACAAATAGAAGAAGAATTGTCAGTTAAGCGAACAGAAGAAGAGAACTCAAACTTAGGGGAGCAAACAACGCAACAAACTAGTGAGGAAATTATTAGCCAACAAGTGTCTGAGCAGCAAGCACAATTAGAAGCTGCAAGGCCAGCCGAAGCTGCTAGACAAGCTGAAGTTGTCAGAAAAGTAGATACTGCTGGACAAGAAGAAGAGGTCAGAAATGTAGAAAATTTTAGGCACGAAGAAGAGGCCAAACGAGCAGTAGAAGCAAGACAAACAGAAGAAGCTAGACAAGCAGAAGAAGCTAGACAAACAGAAGAAGCAAGACAAACAGAAGAAGCTAGACAGGCAGAAGAAGCAAGACAAACAGAAGAAGCTAGACAGGCAGAAGAAGCCAGACAGGCAGAAGAAGCTAGACAGGCAGAAGAAGCTAGACAAGTAGAAGAGGCCAAACGAGCCGAAGAAGCTAGACAAGCAGAAGAAGCTAGACAAGCAGAAGAAGCTAGACAAGTAGAAGAGGCCAAACGAGCCGAAGATACAAAGCAGGTAGAAGTGGTTAATACTGAAGAGGAAGATGTTTCTGCAGACACTGCTAATCTTCGTGGAGGTTTTGATATAACGCCGGGGGAAGGTGACATCCCCCCTAGTGCACTTCGCAACTTGAACTTGGAATTTTCAGATGATACTGTGATTGCCAATCTTTCAGAATATTCTGTACGATGTATCGGTTTGTCTGATAATTATAGCATCAACGGTTTGAAGTGTGGTGAAATAAGATATCTGACTGATGTACAAAAGCTTCGTGATACATACTATCCAAAAGTAGGGAAAGGACATATTAAAAGAAGTGCCCCTACTGTCACGGACTTGACATCTGATGAAGCACGTGTGAAGTATCCATATCAACAGGTATTTGAAGACTTTGTGCGACCAGGAAAAGCATTCAAGGGTACTACGGATAATGTGGCTGATAAAGAAGTTCAACGATTGTCTTTAAGAACAAATTGTGATGGCAAAGGGGTCAATCCTATCATGTACGACACCCCATTGAAAGCATGCGATACAGATACATCCTCTGTTGTGGTACCAAAAGTGGCAATTAATTCTTATCTATTTAATGTAGATTACGTTGATATTCCTCCCGCAGGAGAAATTGATTATTTTTGGCATTGGCCAAGTGTAGTTAAAGTAGCTGGTGACATCGCTGTGCATCAATGCCCTGCAAAGATGAACATGGTTTTATGGGGAGACTCCAATGTAAAGATTCGTGTTTTTCACAAAACAGATGCAGCTAAGTTTGGATTTATGCCTGGAAATACAAATGTAGACTTGCATTATCCACGCTTCAATAGTCATGGTTTCAGTAATCCCGAAGCAAAATTTACAGAAACATCAATCAATTCAGGGGAGTACCTGTACATTCCTAATAACATGGTAGTTAGTCTTGGGGGCGGAGATGGAGCTTATGCTGGATCTCTCTTTCGTGTTTGCATTGTAGATGCAAGTAATCTAAATGACTTCAGGGGCGCTTTAGGAGCACCAGCTCGTGCCTCCTCTTATGAAGCTTCTATTCTTGAAAAGTTTAGATCGACATCTTTTAACGTGTCAATGAACAGAAAACCAGTTGATACTGGACATGATATTCTATTCAATACAAGAGATATAAACATAAAATCTGCTATAGATACTAAAGCAAAGAATAGTGAGAAAGTTGACACTGATGAAGACAGTAAAATGACATCTGAAAAAAAGAAACCTGTGGACCGTAGAGATCGTAGAGATCGTTCAGCAAAAAAGGGACAGAAGAGCATGAAGGAATGGAATGATATGAATAAATGGAATAGTATGCTTGTTGGTATGACTATACCTCATGCAAGCCCTCTCAAAGTTATTAGTATAGAGCGCAATACTGCGACTTTTGAATGGTCCAGCAACTTCGCACCTGCTGCAGATGACAAGTCTAAGTTTGGTTTCAACGTAACATTGTGTCAATCGGCTGGATTAGTCGTATCTAATAGAGAAAATACTTGTACTACACATATCTACATCCCTGGTGATGATTCGAAGAAGCATATATTCAAAGAGCTGTCTCCAAAAGTAGGACAGTCTTTCACATTGTTCAGATCCATTATGAACGATCTGCAGCCAGGATTGTCGTATCGTGCTCAAATTGCTTATACATACAGTAATGTTCAAAGTGAAACCTCAGATTGGGTAACCTTTAATTCAAATCCTGTGACACCACCCAGTGAAATTCCTCTTAGTTATCCACTGAAAATTACTCAAAAAACTTGTACAAGTGTTCAATTGAAGTGGCACCGTCCTCTAGATGATGGTGGTAGTTTGATCACTGGGTATCATGTTTACGCAAGACATGCGCCTAGCAATGTTCATCTGCATGAAGATTGGAAATGGTGGGGTGAATTTCGCAATTTCCGTAGAGATGAAGATGATATTATTTTCCATTTATTGGATGTTTCTCATCTGCTACCCAACACAGAATATCAATTCAAAATCAAAGCATACAATAATGTTGGTAACAGTAGTTTGTCTATCCCTTCTGAACCTTTTCATATAAAATGTGTTCAAACTAACGAAGAAATAGCATCACATACAATTTATGGTGTCGGTGGTCAAAAACACTATGCATCACTTCCAGATAAAATCCCGTCGAAGGAGGAAACACCTCCAATGTTAACTCTAGATGATATCCAACAAGTTATTCACTGCGAAGACCACCCAGATGTAAAAGCCTTAGTATGGACAGCACACTATAGTCCAAAGCTTTTCAATGTTATTGCTGAGGCAGTAAATGTGCGTCCATATTTATTAGAGAAACACATTACAAATGTTGAAGAAGTGTTCGGAAAGATAGCCATTGTTCAGCGTGGCATTGTACCGATGGTACACAAAGTGCTTTTGCTACAGACAGCAGGTGCTGTAGGTGTAGTTATCACTGATGATGGACGTTGTAAAGCATATGATCAACTCTGTTGTCCTGCAGCTACCAAAGCTAGAGGTGAACAATGGGGTCGTTTTGATAAGGTAGAACCTTGGAAAAATGTGAGAATTCCTGTAGTGTTGATTAGTAGAGGAATTGAGGATAAAAAAGCTGGACGTTGCTTATTCCATGAGCGATACGTTAGGAAATCCGAGGAAGAGAAACAGGATCAACAGCATCATGCCTATTCTTTGAATTCGGAATTATAAATTTGTTAAATTAGTTAAATATGTGAGATTTCTTTCGTCTCTTATCTTCAAATAATTAACGATTTCTCCAAGGTTAGGGTAGTGAAGAGTTTCTCTGAATTAAGATTCAAAGGAATAATCTTTCACCAACACATAAGTGCGCGAGTGAAAGACTGTAAATGTTTACACAGGAAAATTAACTCAACCTTTCAATCTCATTTATAGACTTCATGAAAGTACTGTTTCAATAAAATAAAATAAGAGGGAATTCATATGAAATAAATATTCATTGAAGAGAAAATTTAATGATTATAAGAGGGTAAGTAATAAAATAATTAATAATAATCAATTCATTCTTTCTATAATTAATTAATTAATTAAAATTAAATTAAATTAAATTAAATTAATCGATTAATTGTTTTCTAAAACATTTAATAAACTAAACAATTAATCAATAAATAGTTTAAAGTAAATTATCTATTTAATTTAATTTAATTTAATAATTAATTTATAGATTTACCGTATGTATTCATAACGTTGAATTAATAATTAATCAATTTATTAAAGTTTTAGAGATTATTCGTGCAATAATTGAATTAATCCGCTATTAGTTATCATTTTAATTTTAATGGTGTTATTCATTTGCTTATGATTATTTATTTAGTTATTTGTTTACTGTTATTTAAAATATATATTTCTCGTTCAATCATTATCAAACATGTCTTCATTATCTTGACGAAGTGGTATATTAACATTTCTCGTAATACAGATGGATTGAATCAATTATGATATTTTGTTCTATTGTGAACCTGGTGAATGAAATGAAGGTACCCCCCTAGTACCTTACAAATGAAATTGCATGTTGATAATCATCATACAAATTAGTCTTGAAAGGTGATGTAAAAATATTTTGATACAGAGTTTACATTCTTTACTTATTTATATAAATGATACACACAGAATTTCCACAGAAAGAAGATACATAATCTCTTCCTGCGTTACTTAATAAGATAAAAATATAAATTGTACTAACAATAGGACTAACTAAACTATGAAATAAAATTACTACTACTACCATTACTACAAATTATACCTCCACTGTTGGGTAACACCCCAATAATAGAATCTTGTGAATTACTATTATTGATAGACTCACCGGAACGGTGTTCCGGGGATTTTGCGATCGTAGATGAACTACCAGTTTGAGAATGGTTTATTTGACTGTCTCTACTGCTGGCTCTTATACTACGATCAGTTATGTTTGTGGACCCATCTGACCCTCGTCAGGACTAATGTGAATTTCTTTCAAACATAATCTCTTCACACTCAACTAATCTTTTTTACTCCCTCTTTCCATCCACATCCTATACAAGTTATTAAGTTATTGTAATTCATTCAAACTATCAGGTATATTCAAAATCTTTACAAATTTGCTTATAGCTCTTTGGTAACTGAAGGATGATTGAAACAAATCAGTAATAATAGGATGCTGCATGAGACAAAAACTACTTATTAATACTTTCGCACTGCTTCTACTCCATCGATTTTGTCCCAAGAAGTAATCAAAATGACCACTTTCATTTGTAAGGATTATATATATAGTTGATAAAAGTAAAGCCCTTGAAGGAGCAAACAAAGCTGGATTCTCCACAACTTTATCATCAACTATTTTGTTATCTTTGATCTTTGAATTGTCATTTGCAAACATTCCCAGTGTGCGTGGAATATAAGGTTCATCCCCCATCAAATTCAAATAATCAGCAAGAATTGCTCCTCCACCACCACTCAACATACCAGCAAAAATACATGTATACAAAGATTCACTGATACGAATTCCATTCACATGAAATTTATCTGATAAGCCTTTATCACAACCCCATGAGGTTATGGCATGTGCAGTGCTTATCAATCTCAAAAAATGAAGGAAATAATCTATAAATATGGATATATTACCTTTACCATACCCTGATGCTGCATATCTGAAAAATAAATCATGTGGGAAACAAAACACCAACCACCATGCACACATCAAAGCATTGAGAGCATAATGTGACAAACACCAACTTGGAACAACTCCTAAAAACATACCACATACTGTTGTTCCGCCAAATTGTAAAAGCATACAAGACAAAAAACATTCCAATAATGATGGAGTTGGTTTTCCTTTATTTATACGACAATCTTTGATCCATGTACGGTATTTACAGCAAACAAAATATGATCCAACAAAATCAAGAATAGACACAGAAAAAACATGATAGCTTTCAATCCAATTAACATAATCTTCTATATCATTGAAAACAATCGTAAGTGGGGATAAAATGTATAAACCAAAAGCTAAACATGCGATTCCCAAATGCAAAATACTCCGAGACTTTGTATCCATCAGATTTTAACTGTAGTTCACAAAATTTCTCATAAATTTTGTTTAATTGATTAAATTGAATATATTTTTATGTTCTGTGGATGTTAAGGATAATATTGGGTACTAATTCCTTCACAAATTCAGTACTATCCCCAGTTAGAATTACAACAATTTTTGGCGTCGATTGGCGGAGTAGGTAGTAGTAGTAGTAGTAGTAGTAGTAGTATTAGTAGTAGTAGTAGTAGTAGTAGTAGTAGTAGTAGAAAGTAATATCCATTTTTACTAGCTTTGCTGTAGTATATGTTACTGTGACTGTACATGTGACTGTACATGTGACTGTACCTGTGACTGTACATGTGACTGTACCTGTGAGACTGTGGCTTGCATGAAATTTAAATTAACCCTTTATTCTAATCT
>JACKZZ010014984.1_pt1 | contig 22635 bp, 5 predicted proteins | sample 8027871 | NCBI WGS metagenome assembly JACKZZ01 (sample SAMN15724774, study PRJNA655200) | protist metagenome | isolation source: fluorescence activated cell sorting (FACS) single amplified genomes of... | place: USA: West Boothbay Harbor, Gulf of Maine | collected 2000-07-19 | reverse complement strand
TACACTGCCGTTAAATATGCCCTTGTCTCTACATCGAACATTTGTACAGGTGGAAGTTGGGCGATTGATGTATTTGGAAATGGTATATATGCTTCGAATCTTGGAGCGGGCAAATATGATTATATGGACTGCGTAAATAGACTTGAATCAAATTTTCCGAATGAATGTTCTAAAATGTGGTTTGCTGTAAGCTCAAACGACGGCCGCTGCAAATGCTACCCAAAAAATACTACTTGTTCTACAACTATAATCGAGTCGCACAGCCTTTACAAGAAAGTTAATTGGATTCAGCATGGATTTTATCAAGAATTTGACCATGCCCGAGCCATGCGATATGGGCCATATGTAGAGAATGGTAATAATGATGTTTACACCGCCGTAGGTTGTCAATCAGCATGCAAAAATTGGAATGGTTTTGCATATACTTATTTTGCACTGTTAAGTGGTGGTTATTGTGCATGTGATAATGATTGGGAAAATATTATCAAACATGGAGCATTGACAACCAGCGGATTTGAATTGTATGAAAGTGTTTCCATAAATACCATTTACATAAAAAATAACGCTGTTCACCATGAATGGGTGGGAAGCGCAATCGAAAACCCAATAATATCAACCGCAACATTAGGCGATGATTTCTCCTTCAAAAACCAATGGCATCATATAATTGTTCAATACGATGGGAATAATAGGTATATCTATGTAAATGGCGTGCTTAGAGCTACAGATATTCCATCTTTGCCAAATGCAGTGGCTCCATCAAACCACGTAAATATAGGGCATCTACATTTTCAATCGTATTTTGATGGTTGGATAGGCCAAGCTGTAATATGGTCTGAAGTACTAAGCACGGAAGAAAGGGATGTGCTGTTTCAACCAAATTTGTGTGATATACGTGCAAGTCCAACAATATGCATGTCGTCATGCGATGGTTCAATTTCTTTTCCAGACCATGCTAAATTAGACTTTGAAAATTCTGCAAATTATGACAACACCATAGACGTCGGTGTTGAAATTCGTCAAATGCGTTGGAACCATCGGAAGCATAAATGCACTGATGAAATTGTATGGCCTAAATTTTACTGGAAAAAAATACTACAATACAATGATATGTACACGCCAACATCGAATGCAGTTTCTGTAGATAATTTAGAAAAACCACCCTCCGAGGTTGGATTTGCCAAACTAAGTGATCTAGAGATAAATGAAATTAAATCCATCGGTGGTTTCAATTATTACAAATTCCAGCAGGAAGTTTATGATGATGCTAATGATGAAATATCATTTGGAAATCATGACAAATCATTTATATATATTCGGACGAAGAATGAGTTCACGGACACAATGAATTCCTTTGGATGGGTAAATTCTTATGAAACTTGTCAAGGCACCGAGGATATTGCACAATGTACTTGGAAGCTAAAAAATAATTTGCCGTATTTAAACAGTTTCAATGAGGTTGGTTCTACTGGCATTGACTCGTGGGCGACAGATCATGATGGCACAATTGGTTGTTTGAGCATCGATTTGAATAAGCGTTGCTTTTCATACGGTCTGAAATGGGTAAAAATATTGCAATTTGGAGAGTCATACTCACCTACAATATATGCCGCGGGAGATATTAATAAATCAGTAATGCCCACTGTTGGCGGATTATTGCTAGAATTTGCAAAATTGTCTGATGCGGATATAAATGCAATAACGAAACAAACGGTTTTTGAAGAAGTAAACTCTGGTCCTGCAGCTTTGGATATTGCAAGCGCTACACTTAAGGAATGCCGAGCATATGCAACGACAAATCCGTCGTTTGTATGGGGAGGGTTGGGGGATTTTGACTTTGTTGGTTGTTTCAGATATCCTGACACACATCCAGCACTACCAAATGGGGTATATTTTAGTATTAAAACCACTGGCTCGTATACTTGTGGTACAAATCCATACAGTGTAATGTGTATTAAGAAGAACACGCAGCATTATAACGGATTACATTATTATAAATTTGTTAACACAGACTCGCTATATCAACCCATCATATTCCTCCGTACATCCTCAGAATATAATGACACAGCCAAAGGTACGTTAAAAAATAATAATATTTGACTTTCACCATGCGATTACTAACATTTTTATACATGGATATTATGCATTACTGAATATAATATTTTCACACCCACACAAATAAAGGAATGGGATTATCATCTGGGATCCATGAATTTTGCTTTTCACAATCAATTGATAATTGCCACGATGAATCTTTATGGTCTGCCTCATCTACATCTACACACATAGACACTATTTCGATGAACCAGCAACGAAATACCGGGGATAACAGTTACCGATGGTTTAATGATTTTTATGGCACGGGAAGTTCATGCTTTGCTTTCGGAGACAATACTTATGGAAAAAGTAAGCGTTGTTTTCATAGTGGTGGTACGTTATCCGAAATGCGAAAAAATGTAATTGTTTATAAATTACAGTCGCCAGTATTTGGTAATGTTAGAAATCCTAGAAAAGATGTAATGATTTATAAATATTATCGTCCAATCCGTAGTGGTATCACGCTAAATCTACGCAATAAAAACGACCGGCCAACGTTTGGAGATAATTACCATAATTTATTGGAAAATTCTGTTGGCAATCTCCTGCCTATTATTTATGATGATATTGATGGATCAATGATCAAAATAGGAGTCAATTTGACCTGTAGTAAAACGAACACTACAAATACGAAGTTAATCGGTGAAGCAAGTGTACAAAAGTGCCAAAGTGAGTGCGCGAAAAATATCAATTGTGTTGCCATTACCTGGTATGAGGACAAACGGTTTGGTACTCGTTGTGATATACACTCTGAGTGTTTGGAGATGACAACTATTCTTTATCCTGGGATAGCTTATTTGTACGGGAAAACCTCCATTGTACATACAATCGTTACCGACACCACCCTATCGACGCCAGAAAATTGGGAAACAATATGGACATTAGTTAGTAGTGCAAATGATGAAAGGTGTATTAATTGGTGCATTGCTCAAAAGCCACATGTGTTACTAGATTTTGAATCTTCACCAGCATACAGCATTTCAATAAAACTTTCGGATTCGAGTAATGTAGAGGCGTTTGGCACTGTTGTCATTCAATTGACTAATGAAAATGAGCCGCCTGCGATTATAGATGGCATAGAACGCTATGTACATGAAAATGTTGCTGTTGGAACTGCAATTCCTCCCGCTATTGAAGTGTATGATGAAGACGTTGGTGACCAAATAGAATGCGTGGTTGTGGATGGAAATATAATTGAGAACTCAAAAATTGCATTCAAATGGGTTGATGGTTCAGCTGCAGAACAGTATACCCCCCATTGTATATTGGCAGTAAATGATGCTTCTATTTTTGATTTTGAAAATTCTCAGCATACATTTACAATATTTCTTAAAGTGAGGGATGTTACGACACGCAGCCCAGGTTCAATGGAGAGCGCTGTTGGGTCGATTACAGTCACCATGGTAGATGTGAATGAACCGCCAATGTTTAATGGAAATATGATGCTGGTCCATACAGATATTGAATTAATTTTATCAAATTATGATATACAAGCCAACAGATTGGACGTAAATGAATTTTTAAATGGCGATTTATTTGTCCTTGAAATAATAAGCACACTAACAAATGGCGATGACCAATTATCTCACGTGCCATTAAAGTTTCAACACGATGTTAGCGATGAAAATTCAGTTGGTTTCTCTGTTGGAAATGGACACGAGTCAGCAGTACTTCAAATAAGAATGGCAAATGGTACACACCTTGCGGTGCATAACTTTCAACACCAGAACGTCAGTGTAAACGAAAAAATACGCAGGACTATAATTATTGAAAAGGTTGCTGTAGGAAGAAAAATTCAAGTATTTGTAGATGGGGTTGAAAGTATAAGTGGTTCTCAAATTGCTAAAATAAATGGTGACATATATAATGATGGCAATATATTATTTGGGGATGTGTTTGGCTGGAGATTTGAAGGGATTCTGCATCAAATAATTCTTTCAAGGAACCGCATGTTCTTGCCAAGTTGTATCTCATCATGTGCAAAATCATCAACTCATGAAATTGAAATAAATGAAGGTAGCGCGTTCTATAAATTTATTGATCTATATACTTTCGTACAAGATAATGATGTATTAGATACCACGTCCAGTTTGGTATTCTCTTTACCAAACGTGTATCCTACGTCAGGCAATTCAATATTCTCTTTAAGTTCAACAACCCAATATATACATGCGGCTGGTAATAGTAACTTTGAAGCTGAGAGCCAATATACCCTAACGGTACTTGTTACTGATTCGGGGGGGCTTTCAAATGGCTTATCAATTACTGTGAATATCATAGATTTGAATGAGCCTCCCATAATACATTTTCTGAGCATGTTTCACGTCCCAGAAAACGTTCCAGGAGCTTACATCAACACATTTTTTAATTATTCCAGAAATATATATGAACCAGAGAGTTTAAGTGTATATGACCCAGACGATGATATTAATAAACGTGTGTATAAAGGGTCTGAACATGTAAATATAATTTCATCTGAGCCACCAACCCTTTTAAAACACATTGAAATAGTTAACGGAGGAAAGGATATATGGTCTTGCAAACATATAGAAAATGTACAATATCATGTTTATTGCAACAATGAATTTGCTGGCACTAGGGATTTTTCGGCGACTTTTAATTCATTAGATGCTTGCAATGATTTCATAAACATTGGCGTTCAACATGAAAAGTATCAATGTGCTAATCCATATATATTTAACATTAAATTGTATAATAGCATTTTTTTGAATTATGAGGAATCAAATGTGTACACTTTGACTCTCAAAGTTATTGATGCGAGTGGTTCATCGTCTACGGGTACTGTTAATATTGTCATTCACGACAAAAATGACCCGCCAATATTTGTTATTCCTAATATTGCAACTGAAAACAATGAAAATGGAAATCGTTGCAATGAGCTTCTTCAAACATCAGACATCTGTCTGTCGGCAAGAGAAAATAGCAGATACGGCCAGAATACAGGAGCTTCTGTAGCCGCCTTTGATGAAGATGTTGAAGATTTGTTAGTTTTCGCCATCCTTTTTCAGAAAAGTAGGGCATTAGGATCAAATGCGGTATGGCAAATCCCAAGTGAGGATGAAAATGGAAACTCAGAAATATTTAGTATGAAACAGTTTGGTCGTGTGATACAGTTTTATGCCGAGGCAAATGAAGGACATAGTCATACTTTAAAAGATTTAGGTGATTTTGAGTACTTGCTTTCTTTATCCGTGACAGATGGAATAAACGTAACTACAGTGTTAGTCACGATCATCCTACAAGATACCAACTTTCCACCTACCTTTCTTGACTGTGATATTCCTCGTTCAATATTAGAGTACAGCAACGCAGACGATCCACAAGGTATTCATACTTTTTCCAACAATGGGCACGTGATTCATGTAATAGATCCGTTGCAACATGCAAGTAGCAATTTTCAAAATATACGTCTCAGCATATTAAACAATAATATATTTGTTTTTAGCAATCCGTGGCCCGAATTTATAACGTGTGCTGAGTGTGATAGAAGAGATGCTGGGTTGGGTTTTACAGGGCGTGCTACTTGCTGTAACTCAAATTTAATATCTATAGCCCAAACAATAACATACAAAAGGTCCGACCAACAACCATATACAGTGACAGTTGTAAGCGAAGATGATGGACCAGGGTCTGAAATTAATCGTTGTAGGCTTAAAATTTATGTAGCCAATCGCAATAGCCCACCATCATTTTCCACCATGGATTATTATCAATGGAATATGAAAGAGATTAATAGTGGCTTTCGTACTATTGGGCATATACGACTAGTAGACGCCGATGAAATCGATGGGACGAATGAATTGTCCCTTAACATAAAACAATACTTTATTGGACACACGGATGTAAATTCAAATATTCTTGGTGATATGTTTGATATCGTCAAGTCTAAGGAACGGATACTTGAATCTTTAAGTGCTTCAGCATTGGTTGGTTTCCGGCCCATAGAATATATTTTGCGTTTATTGAGACCGTTAAATTTTGAAGCATTTGAAAATAAAGTTGTCACAATTCTTATAGAATGCGTTAATAAGTTTGAATTAAAAGATACAGCTACTGTTGTATTTGATATTATTGATACAAATGATTCGCCATATTCTACTAAATCCTCTGCATCTTACTATGAGATCAATGAAAATGCATACGGTGGAGATGTCGTTATCAGCAATTTAAATGATATTTTTGAGGATGAAGATGCGGAGGAAATCCATACATTTTACCTCTATCGCGCGGGTAATATAAGGGACGATAATCCAATTCTGGCATCATCATGTTGGAGTTTTAATTTAGACAACAGGCCGCATGCAATCATTCCAGTTACACCCGATTTTAATTTTCAAGACGCCAGCTTGTTCGTTTTGTTTTTTAATCTCCAATCTTCTGGTCCAATTGATTTATATTTAATGTCTGAAATGAAAACTAGCCCAGGGAAAATGTATCAGTCGGGTAAAGAAAAACTAGCATATTCTATTCTATACAGTATTAATATAGGAGGTGGGGAATATTTTAGAGAAGTAAAATTGAGAAAGATGAAAACAGAATATTACAGTATGCAAGCTAAGGCCATTTTAACAAATGATCAAGAAAACGTTTTACTCACCGCTGTGACTTCCAATAAAGAATCACTAATTGATGAACATAAGAAGCAACCATTTTGGTTAAAAGTTGAGATACCATTGCATGCGTCGTTTGAAGCGTCTAGTACTGCAGAAAATGTCGGAGGCAAAAGTGGTGAATTTAATGCAAATGCAGCTTTTGATAGAAAATTAGATACATTTTACTTATCGGGTTGCAAACACAGTGCGAATTTTACATGGCTCCAAATAAATTTTCATTCCAAAATAAAGATATATGGAATGAAAATTTTATCGTCCTCAATACACTTTTTTCCATACAAATATAGTTTAGAAGGACAGTCAAACGAAAGTGCAGCTTCTTGGGAACATATTATATTTGTTGAAAAAGAAAATATAACCAGAGTTAATGCATGCGTCAATCAATATGATGCCCCGTGTTCTGGCATGCCGCATAGATTTGACAGCAACCCAAAATCATTTTTGCGCTATCGAATAAAAATATACGAAGTTGGTATTCCCACTCATAAAACTGGTAGCGACTCGATACCTTGTGACCGTGTCCAAATAAATGAAATTGTCTTTTTTGCAGGCGAAAATAGTGACACCTTGGTACAATTCAATGGTGAATTTAATTATGGAACGATTACATTTGGAACGGGAGAAACCTTAAACAAAAATGCTCTTTTTCGCTATGCGGTTACTTCACCAATCATAGCGCTTCAACAAATTGCATTTTCTGCATCAAATTCAAAAGACACTGGCACAGTAAGCGAGGCGTGCATAAATAATGTGGAGCTTCATCAAAATCACGTTAATTTGTATTTGTCGGATATATTTATTGTCGATTATGCTACAGGAAGAGTAAACGTAGGACCTAGCGTATATGGCGGGCACCACGGTACACTTGATTTTGAAACAAATGCGGTTTATGGATTTGTTGTAACAGTTACAGATTCGAGTGGAGCTACGGCACAGATCTCTATCCGCGTACAGCTATTGGATGTTAATGAGCCCCCAGTATTGCTTAAGTTATGCCCTAAAGACCAATCATTAATCGCATGTCCAGATATACCCGAAAATAGAAATTCAAATTTTAATTTTGATAGCGCTACACATTCTATGCAATACGGCAATCGTAATTATTTACGTATTTATACCCCTGATGAAGCAACTCGTCACGGCTATACAACATCTCTTTTAGACGGTAAAATAGTATTTAACGGAGACGGTGGGACATCTGCGGCAGTTTGGGATATAATATTGACAGATGAAGCGGGGGCAATTGGCTTCCATGAAACGAAACGATTTCGTTTAGCATATGATAACATAGGCACTTGTGTTTACAAATGTGAATTATTTGTAGAAATTGATGGCGTATTGATGGATAAAACTATAGAATTACAGGCAACATCTTTCATAGCATTTTCGGACCCTTTCACCGCTATATTTTCAAATAGAGCGAATTACGGTTCTCGCCATAATATTAGCTTGGCATGGAAAGACTCTGGCGAGGGCCCTTCTATATTATATTTGGAATTAGTTGAGGGTTTATATGAAAGGCTTTACAGTGCATCCTCAGCGAATCAACAAATGGATGTGACAGATTGTATTGTCGAAAGTGACAATACATTTTCTCCAAGGCACTTCTATCGTTATTTGGAGAATGTTTCTTGTAAGGGATATGGCAAGGCTTTGTGGTACACACTGCATTCCAGTATCTCGCCCGGTATAGACAAGTGTTATGAATTGTGCCATGACTGGGATAAATGTAACTACTTTGCATATCAACCCTCCTCAAATGTTTGTACCTTACTTTATTCCTGTGTTAAAGAAGAAAACACGTTCCTCCCAAAAATTATGTTCTTTCAGAAAAACGCCTCGCAAACTGCATTACTAAAAAGCAAAGCATTTTTTGGGACATATTTAAAGCTGCATAGCTTTGAGAGTAAAGTTATTTGGGAATTTCCACGGAAAATAGCAAAGCACACAACAACATTGAGAATGCGGTTTCGATACAAAATTATTGCAGAAAGTAGCGTTAGTACGGTAAAAGTTTCGATTCGAATTACTGGGGGAAAGGAATATGAAGTAATATTACAACATGCGAGTTATTGGACAATATCCGAGTCAAGAGACATCACATTTTTAAAAGATGTAGAAAACCTTATATCCCTTTCAATGGTAAAGTCTTCCAATATTGTATCACCGTCTTTATATTTAGACTACGTGGAGTTATATAGTGACGAAAGTTACCAACTAAACAATATACGGGCATACGATATTGATGAACATGATCAAGTTCAATTGAGCTTAATGAATGGACACATGGCAGGTATACAACAATTGTTTAATATTGAACCAAAAATGCCTTTTCGTGGCATTAATGCAATATCAAATTCCGCAACATGGAAGTCACAACGGTTTTTCTCTTTTTCACTTTCAAAACTAGTTCAATTTGATGGTGATGAAATAATAACCACAATTCAATGGTGCCGTCCAAACACGTTTCCTTGCGGTCTATGGTCGTATGAAAGGATTGATTCAAAATCATCACCACTAGCGCTTCCTATCTATGCTTACAAGTTTAATGCAATCCGTGGTCCAACTGGCGCCAGCATTGGAAATTCGTATAAACACCGACATCATAATTATCTTAAATGTGACTCTGCGATTGAACTTCGGTCGCTACAGGCATTTTCACCGCCACTTACGAATACAGTGCGCCTCGAAGCATGGATCAAAGTTTCAAAACCATGGAATGATGAAAATCCCAGTTTAATTGGACTTGGTTTATGGGACAAGCATGGTAAAACCTTACATCCAGCCGATAATTTTATTTTACGCCCTTCGGCTACTTTAACATCTTGGGTGTTGCAATATATTGATATCTATGTTGGCTCTAATATTGTAACTAGCGGAGCTGTTTATATACTGAATTCGTGTATGGAAGAAAGAACTATTTTTGTATATGGTATTAATGTATATGAACAATTTAAAACAATTGCAAACATTGTCCCAAGTAATAATTTCCAGTTTAATTTTGAGGCCCAGCCCACATATAATCTACAACTTCGTGCTATTGATAAATTTGGCTTATTTGCAATGGCTGATTTACAGATTCAAGTTTTAGATGAAAATGATGCACCATATTTTACTGGGGCAAAAATGTTTCAAGTTCCTGAAAATTTGAAGATGGGAAGTGATATTGGAATTATATCTGCCACGGATCACGATTTAGATATACAATATGGGTTGCCTACATTGACGTTTGAGATAGTCTTAGAAGAACCTCAAAATTTAATTAAAATGGCGATAGTAGCGTCATCTCAAAGTTTTTCTAATTATAATAATTTGATCGATAACATAAAGTCTCCAGAGACTAGTGAATATTGGCAAAGCTTTTCGTCAAATGTGTGGATAAAAGTTGACTTGACTAGATCAGTAGAGTTTAGTAAGATCATATTTAGCTGGATAAATTACAATTCCCCAACTCACATTTTAATTACAATTAATGAAAATCCTTCAAATAACCGTTTAGATAAACCTGTCATAATTTATTCAAATCATGCTTTAAATTGTAATATTGAAAACAGGGTCGATTCTTTCACAGATTTTTCTAATAATTTAACTGTTGCACAAAGCTTAACCTTCTATTTCCACGGTGGTTCATGCTATGACCAGCATTGGCAGCGTCATGAAAATTCTGATTGTGGTGGTTCTGACATTCTTACTTGGGCGGATGGAACGCCTAGCAGCTATAGTGTTGAAATTCCAAGCGAATCTGCAACCTTAAATGAGTGCATAACTACCTGTCATAACCATCCAGAATGTACAGCGTTTAATTTGAATATTGACACAAGTGGTTGCTCGTATTGGAAAAGTGGCAGCACAGGGGGTGCCTACATGACACCCTCAACTATATACCATTGCTACGAAAAGCCGAGTGATAAAACACTGAAATTGAGCGGATTAAAAATATATGGGTCGCCTGTATTTAGTTTAAATTCGAATCACATATCGTTGTCTCCTGGCGGTGGCGAAACAATGTTAGGCTTGCGTTGGCGAAATAACTCTGATACCCCATTATCTTACCAATCTAAGTCTAGCTACAAGCTTTACGTTAAAGTTTTGGATGCGATGCATGAATTTGTAGAAGGTGAATTTGATATCATAATTGTTGATTCAAATGAAACTCCTATGTTAGGATACGATATTTCAATTCTACCGTTTGCTCTGGATAATATAAGGTTCGTGGATGAAAATAGCGACATATACACACTAATAGGGAAACCTATACCAGCATATGATCCTGATTTCGACCAGAGCCTTACGTTTAGTATTGTAAACCAGCGCGATGAGTTGAGCTTAAATATTGATAGATGTTCTGGCCAGTTAGAAGTGGGGTCGCTTATAAATTTTGAATCGCACACTAATTTTTCCATTACTATTCGTGTGGAAGATGATCACACGTTCCCCTTATACGATGAAAAAAATATACAATTTTATATTATAGATGTCAACGAGCCACCAGTTTTAATGACAAAATATATTTATTTGAACGAATCTATTTGGTCATCACGCCGTGCTCGAATTTTGTCCGATTCAGGAATCGTTGTAGGGCATATTGAAGGTGATAATAGTACTATTTACACTATTTCACATGAAACTGTATCGGAGGACCCGTATTACGATATCAGACGGTACTGGGTTAGACTTCAATCAGCGAATGATGACGTTCAGTACGGGCCCTATAAGGTGATAACAACACCCCCACCAACATTGTATAATTTATCTATACGTGTAGATGCAAACATAGGCCAAAACTTCAACCCAGACAAAATCAAAGATGGATATGTTGTTCATTACTTTGATTCAACCACGGAAAACGATAAAGTTGGGGACCAATTGAAAATTTACGACCCAGATAATGATGGTATTTTTAATATTCCCATTTCGTCAGATAAGCAATCTTTTAACGCAAGTTTGAGAAATCATAATGACTATTTTCGTCTAAATGGAACATCGTTACAATTATATGCAATGGGTCCTTACTTTGATTTTGAAAAAGTCAAGTTTTACAAATTGGAAATTCGAATTAATGATGATGGCATTGTATCACGATGGAAAAATAATTCAGATTTCCCAGTTTTGACTCAAGTATCAACTACAAAACTTTACGTGAACAGCTTTATTGACATTCGTATTTTAAACGTCAATGAAAGTCCATTATGCCCAGATATGGTTGAATCCCGTAGTTTTACGGTGCTGGAAAACTCTATCGAGGGAACAAGTTTAGGTAATAATTTTGGTAAATATGAAGCGTCAATGATAGATGAGGCGGGGGACAAAGAATTTGATACTATCATCAAATACAAAATAAGCGATTCAAACAATATAACTGGTCGCCTGTTTATGGAAAATTCTAACCCTCTTGGATGTAATTTAACTGATAGTGACCTGTTGCTAAATGGTAAATTTGAATATGTATTAATGAAAGATACGTGCCGACGCAAATGTGAGTATAACATAAACTGCAAAAGCTGGGAATATAATGCATCAAGCTGTAGATTGTATAGTGTAGTAGCTTCGTGTGCCTCAAACACAACAAGTTGTTGGGTTTATGATAACGACGAAATGCACATTGCTGCACCGGTTCTATCAAATAATATCATTTGTGGGACTTTAAGATCATGGCATGTGAAGCAAAAGCGAAGAATAAATGGAACCATATTAACAAGCTATGGAAGTGCCATTATTCAAAATCGTAGCGTGTGTGCCACCAGATGCGCGGTCGTATTCGAAGGTTGTATTGCGTGGGATTTTAATCCAAAACGACAGGAATCGGAGATGAGAAACAAGTGCATCTTTTACTCTACATTTGACGGTTTTTTGCCGTCATTTGACACAGTTGCTGGGTATTTTATAGAACCGGAAACAACTCATGGCAATATATTTAGAATCGACACGCTAACAGGTAATCTACAAGTGGGAGATACCGCGTCTTCGCTTGGAAGACTAGATTATGAATCGTACAATATATACATATTTTCAATCACAGCACAAGCTTATGGTAAATCAGCACTCTTATTATGTGAGGGTTTGACAGCCGTTTATGTTCAAGATGTGAACGAACCCATTACATTGTTTAAATCTACATTCTTTTTAAATGAAAAAATGATTTATGGCAAAGTATACGAAGAGAACGGTCTTGGGCCTCTAAAAAATGGCATACAAAAAAACGAAATACCAATGGTTATTTTGGGGTTTGACGCAGATAGAACTTCGTCTCTAGTATACTCGGTAAGTGGCGGGCCATTTGGCATTTCAGGATGCAAAACTTGTGTAAATGGTCAGTTATACCTTATTGGAGATTTTTTAGACTACGAAACAAAATCAACGTATAACCTTAATATTAAAACTATAGACATTGGCACGCCAACTCACATCGTAGAAACTAGTGTTAAAATTCAAGTACAGAATGAGTTTGAGAATCCTAAAATATACGGAGCTAATGACCAGCGCTATATATATGAAAATTCAAATTTAGGAGATGTTGTATTGGGTCCAGCCATAACATGTTTAGACCCAGATCCGTTCGAAGATATCACTTGGTATGTACCAAACACTGGAGTTGTGCTGTCTACTAACATGAATCCTTGTGGAATTAATTTAAAAAATAAATGTTCTGATTGGCCAAAGAAATATTTGACCGTGCCAGCTTTACCTACGACAAGCAATATGTTTTCGACAAATTTAATCATTGATACCGAAGGAACAAGTATAGATTTTGAAGTAGAAAAGAGTTTCTCTATATTAATTAGAGTCAAAGACCGGTGAGTTCATGGGATTAATTTACATAACTCTGCATGAAAAATACTTTCACACATATGTCTCTATTACTAACCAGATGTCTTTTATACTGCTAAAAAAAATAGATATTCCCTATATGATACTGCAACTGTTGATATAAAAATTAGAAATGTAAATGAGAAGCCAGAATACATAGCTGCAGCAGTAAATAAAACCATTTTCATTACAAGTGGTGCTGATGCGGGGACTGCTGTGGATGCACCATATAAGCACGCTGTGCATGATCCAGAAGGCAATACATTAAGTTTTGCTTTAATATGTAATCCTATAAGTTCATGCAAACGTCGCCTGTTACCATCGTTACCATATACTACAATCGATCCATTAGACTTCTTCTCTTTGCATGAACAGTCTGGTCAATTAAGGTTGAAAAAAATATCATCTGGAAAGGGTGAAGGTAAGTTTATATTACATTTTATCGACACATTGTTTTGTTAAACTAAATTGATCTAACAAAATACTCTACTATTACATTTCGTAAAATCATTCGTATGACCAATCCTGCTAGGTTTCATAATAAATATCCGAGTTTTTGATTCCGAGGGGGCATATTGTGATTCAAACGATCCTAAGTGTGGTGGAATTGCAGCTGGTATTAAACTTGAAGTTATAGCAAACAATTCATTGCCTGTGTTGGAAGATATATTTGAAACTGTGAATGAAAATATTGGGGATATTGAATACGTAAATGTTAATGATGGTATTGCAACTGTGTATTTGAAAGAAGCGTTGCAACTAACATTTACAAAAATTTATATATACGATGTACCCACATACTTAACCATTTATAACTCCTCCACAAGCAAGTTTCAAAATATTACAAATATAGGCAATTTAAATAGTGTGAACGGGGCTGGAAAGTTTGTTTTATCTGACCCCCCAGCAACAAATAAGTCGTTTTCGTATCACGTTGGTCCAACGGTTTTCAATGGTAACTATTTTGGCGGTGTAGTCGGGTGTAATGTTATTGGGCCGCTGCTTGCAAGGGACAAAGATATGCTATGTGGCGATGGCACCTTTAATCCATGTGATAAAAATTGCCCAGATTCGTCTCTTCCGTGTATAGAAAACTTAAATACCCCAACACAAGCGTTATCTTATAAAATACTAGATGTTATCCCAGCATGGGGTAAGTCGTACTTTGCAATGATCATTTTAAATGACAACGATTATTTTATCCAAACCAGTCACGCAATTGATTATGAAATGATAACTGAAACCAAAAACTGGGATCGAAGTTTTCAAATCGAAGTTCAAGTTATTGATTGCTCATTATGTGACAACCCACTATCAGATACTGCAATATTTGTTCTGCAAGTAAATGATGTACCTGAACCCCCGAATAAAATACATAATTCTAGAAATGTATTGGAAAATACCCAAGGAGGTGTTCGTGTCGATGACCCTTTACATACATACGATCCAGAAAATGCAATATTAAATTATGAAGTTTTGAACATTGGATACGACGGCTCGCCATTTGTAGTCTCCAATTCTGGTCAAATACGGACTAGAAACGATCTTAGCACTGGTGTCACAAACAAATTCTTAAATTTTGAGTTAAAAAATAAACATGTTCACAGTGTCCGAGTACATGATCCTCCGTTTTATATCATCGATGGTCGCGTAAGTATAAACTTAAAAGATGTTGAGGAAATTCCAAAAATAAAGTTGCTGCAAAATCCGTATGTTGTCCTAGAAAATGCCCCATTACATACACTCGTTGGTACAGTGGTTATTTTTGATGAAGATTTTTATGACGCACACGCTTCAATTCTTATGTCTCCTACTACTACTTCTACTACTAATAGCGATCCTACGATTGACAAGGGCAATATTTGTGTAGACTCAAGCTACTTTAGCATCTTTAAGAACGCGTCAGCTCCATTTGATTTAAAACTACGGGTTAACAAACAAATAGATTACGAAGAATGTCAGTATTTTTCTCTAATCATACGAATTACTGATGCTGATGGGAAACACGCGGAGAAAATTTTGGAAATTAACGTAATAGACGTAAATGACATCACCGTCACTGATGTAAAAATTATTGATGACATTGCTGGACGACAAGCCACAATGGCAACAATTGGGAATCAAACCATACAAGTAACTGGAACAAATTTTGGAATCATTGGCAATCAAGAAAATACCGTGCAATTGCACATTAGTAACGATTATGTTCCCTTAATTGGTGATAATTCGATTTTTTCAGTAACTGTTTCCTCTTGCAAAATGATTACAGAGTTTGGATTAGGAAATTTACGCTTTGGTTGTAAAATTCCAGAGGGACATGGCGCAAATCATAGATTATATGTTAGAATAAAAAAATTGTTCTCTTCTAATACTAATTCCAACGAAACCTTTTGGGAGTATCCTGTAAGTCCTATGTTTACAGTTTCATATTCAAATCCTTCAATAGATTTTATTCGCGGCGGTCAACATTTAAGAACTAATGGTAGGGAAGAAGTGGTCCTTGTAGGAATAAATTTTGGCCCTAAGAATCTAAACTTCCAGATTTTTGCTGAATATGGACCCGGTGGACTTGGAATATGTGCCAAAAACTGTAGCGTAAAAACATCGCATACTGAAATCGTGTGTTACTCCGGCGAAGGCAGAGGAAGCGATCATCGATGGACTGTATGGGTTGGTCACGGCAGAAAAAGTTTGCCAAGTATAGCCACAACATCCTATGGCCAACCACATATTAAAGAAATTAAACTTACAGAAGTGTCTCTTGATACCAGAGGTGGTGAAACTATAGAAATTTTTGGTTCAAATTTCGATACTTCGGCAACAGTATGGTACGGGTGCTTAGGCAAACAAAACGTGCTAGCACCGCCTACAAAAGTGTTTTATTCCAACAGCATTGGGTCGGATATTGCGTCTACCAATATATACCCATCAAAAACCTCATTTCAATATGAGGCACGAGAATGCGAGGTCACGGAGCCACACAAAAAAATCATTTGTAAATCAGTTGAAGGTGTTGGTTTGAATTATCATTACAAAATTTTTTATGGGGAAAGCAGTGCTAGTGAATGGTCGATGAATGTAACGAGATATAAAAAACCCTTGTTTTTCAAAGCTACTGGACCAGGATCATCACAAGCATCTTCAATTGGTGGCCAAGAAATTTACTTCGAGGGGGATTTTTTTGGTCCCACCACAAATATATACAACTCATATATTACTGCCGATTATGGTATATTTCCCGATGCGTGGCAACCGAGCAGCATACATTTCCCACCATATAGCGCGGTGTGTAAAGTTTCAGTGCAAAACGTCAAGTTAACTTGTTTTACATCGCCTGGAACTGGTAAGAATCACTCCTGGAAGTTTTCTATAGCTGGCCAAACACCACAGGAGTTATTTTTTCATCCATCCACATCATATGGACCGCCAATTATATATGAGATTCTCCAAGAGGATGGCGAACCTTTTCTTTCGGGGAGAACTAGTGGCAATGACAAGTTAATAATTGTAGGAAATAATTTTGGAGTGGCTAATCACCCCACAAAACACCCGTTAGTTACATATGGCGTAGATTTGGTTTACGGTATGGTGTATACAAACGATAGCATTCTTTCAAATAGTATTTTCCAAGGATCATCTTGCTCTGTTACTACAGCGCATACAGAAATAACATGCTATACAGCAGAAGGAGCAGGCGCTGCATATTTGCTGCAGCTTATACTCGATGATCAGCCTAGTATTGTTGCGACAACTACATATGCGGTTCCAGTTATCACGAGCATTGATGGTCCTGGCAGTCGGGGAGCGATTGAAGATGGAAATCAGGTAATATATATTCATGGAAAAAACTTTGGTCCAAATAAGACGTCTTCTAAATCATTTTTAGAGTCCGTAATGTATGGAGAAGATGGTTCGGAGTATATCGCGCCTTGTGTCCTACATAGTCATACCCTTATCAAATGTACTACTGTTCCTGGAAGTGGGGTTAATTTGATATGGAGAGTTACAGTTTTTGGCCAGACAAGTTTAATAACCCCCGAAGGCCGTACTTCGTATGCTGCACCAGTAATCTTTGATACCTACCCAAATGCCGTCGGGACTGTGGGTTTTGAAATTGTACGACTGAAAGGATCTAACTTTGGGCTTGCAGATTCTTCAAAGCATCCAGTTTTTACAAGTATTAAAATTAAGTATCAAAACAATATTTACGAGGTTGAAATTGACCGGACAAAAAGTGCTTCGGGGATTTATTACTCTAGAGTTATAGATTACGGTTTGCACACCGTAGCGTTTCGTTCTCCAATGCTAGAATGTATAATATGTGATCCTTTTTTTTCTGCCAGAATACAACTGAAAACTAATGCGGGCATAGAACTATGTTCCCCTTGGGTTAATATTTTTTTCAACGAGCCAATTATAGATCAAATTTATGTAACCGATGGGATCACAACTTTATCAAGACATGTGCATATTGCTGGTAAGAATTTTGGTCTCCGAGGTATTGTTGTTGTTCATGCTGATGACAGCGAAATAGAATTGCCTTTTATCGACGCAGATGGTACTATTCAAACGTCTGGATCGCATGTCATTTCCTATGATCATAGCGAAATTCACATTGAATTTTATGGAGTAGCCGGTGTAGTTTCAATAAAACGAGCCGGTGTCCACTCAACTCCAGCAAATTTTGCTCAGTTATCGCCTTCAATATTGAAATCGGCCGACTTGCAGGATAACACTTTGTATATGAAATCCGATGAAATATTTTCGATAGAAGAACGAATACATTATGATGCAAAAGGGCTAGGCTATTTGCCATCTGAATGCCGTGTGTTAGGACAGGAAAATTTACCTTCTTGTGTATTTTTTGATATATCATATAATAATAGAGTAAAAGACCCAAATTTACAAAATATAGCCTCTACACCTGTGATATTTTCAACCACCGGATATTCAAATTTAACCGGAGTTGGTCATTTATTATTCCAGTGTATAAATTGCGGTTCCGGTTTCGATGAAAATGGCAACATAGATTTACAAGTATTTGTTGGACCAACGAATATTAAAAGTAGCAATAAAAACCTGTGCATTATCGTTCAGCCGACTATTTTTCATATAGACTCACAAAGTCTAGAGGTGAAGTGCATGATGCCCCAAGGGGAGAATGCCACGGTTCCTATTCAATTACAATGGGGTAAATATTTGAGCCCCCCTTACACAGTTGCATATCGCCGCCCAAGTATAAAAAATATACTTTTGCATTCCAATTTGCCGAATAATGAAGAATACAACTTACGTAATAGCAATTACAATCCTGATCGTAATGAAAGCAAGAAGTTCCACAGCATTAGCCATGAGAATATGGCTAAATGTTTTGATAATCCAGTCAGAAATGATGAGTGTGCGTGTCAATTTACTGAGCAAGAATGTGAATTCATCAAGTTTTGCATCTGGGATAATATCAGAAATATTTGTGGCTTGAATATTCCTACACAGGGAACTAATATAAGCATATTTGGTACAAACTTCGGAAGTAACATTCAATTTGTGAAGGTGTATTGGGGTAACATTTCTTTAACTTTATTTTCAATGCATTTCAATCACTCAAATGGGGTGTATGAAATTAAATCGCGTCTTCCAGCAGGCGTATCTCACATTTTAAGGCCCTTAAAGATGGAGGTGAATGGCCAAATGAGCAACAAAGATGATGGTAATCTAGATAGTAATGTGTTTTACTTACGGCATGGGCACCCTGTGATTAGCGGCGTTGATCTTGGGCAGAACACCAGGACAATCGGAGGGTATGATATATTTATTTACGGGTCGAACTTCGGAAGTAGCAAAAATAATATTATGGTATATGTAGGAGGTAGAATTGCAAAAATACAAACGGTAACACACTCAATGATTGCTATATTGGCAGCGGCGGGGCAAGGTCGGGGCCAAAAAATATATGTGAAAGTTTTACGTGAAAAGACCAATGTTGCAGCTAAGACATTTGATTATAGCGCTCCTAGAATGTATTTTTTAAGTAGGAATCTTATGTTTTTTCCAACCTCAGGGTTGACAAGTGAAGGTAAATCTGTGGTTGCAACGTTGCATGGAGATAACTTTGGTATTGGAACAGATATTACTATTTATTTTGGGCCAATTGATAAAAATATTTTTGTTCAAATTATGGATGTAGATCATGTACAAATAAATGTAACAATACCACCAGGAGAGGGCTTGAACCTTACTATATCTATCAATGTGTCTGGCCAAGTTGGAGTCTCAGATAAAATATTTATAAACTATGACAAACCTATTATTCACTCTATTGTGTCCGCGGAAGCGCAAGGCGATTTTGATGAATTTAGTATCTTTCCGACCAGCGGTTGTCGGATATTTGAGCAATATATTAGAGCAACGAAAGTAGGGGTAGTGTGCAAAGAGCGGGTAAGGTTGATGGTATATGGAAAGAATTTTGGTAGACCGGGCCGAAATAAAGTCGGTTTTCAAGATTTTATGGGTGTGGGAATGACTGGGACTATCATCAATTCAACGCATACATCAATGCAAATATATTTAGAGCCAGGAATACACAAAACAAAAATTACTGTATATGGGATAGCATATAATTTGGATAGTTTTGATAGGCCATCTACACCATATGAAATATCCTATAGTAAGCCAAGACTGGACAGGGTTATATTTGGCGAGACGCTGCAAAATGCTACAATAACAAATACGTTCGATGCGCAAGGTAAGTTTATGTTACAGGAGCCAGAATAGAAATCTTTCCATGTCGTATCAAAAACTAGTCTACATTCCAAAGATACGTGCATATGCATAATTATATTCTAACAAATATTATACCTGAAAATATTTATACCACGGTATGTTCGTAATGTATTTTTTTGTACACAGGTGGAGTAAAAGCTGGTGGATTCTATTTATTTTTCCTTGGAGAAAATTTTGGTGAATTCCAAACCCCAGTTGAAATAGTTATTGGGGGACAACCATGCCTTGAAATACGACATCATGGTTGGAGTCAAACAGAGACACTAGCCCACCCATGGCCAAATTCGGGAAGGCCCTATTTATCTTGTGTCCCACAAGAAACAAAAGTTGGAGAAAAAACTCTTTCCATTGCTATCGCATACAAATCAATATTTTTGAAAGGCCCTAGTAGTGTTAGCAACAGTGTTCTGTACGCAAGATGTTTTAAAGACTACTACGGTTTATACGGTGAACATTGCGTATCATGTTGGCATTTTAAACAAAAAACGAGGTACTCAAAAGCTGTAAAAGATGGAAAATTAAAAATATACGCTACAGAATGTTCTGGTGAATTTACACCTGGTGTTGGGATGGCAGAGCCTGTGGCGAAAATGGGCTTTGCGATTTTACCTCCACCTGATTGTATGTATATGTATATGTATATTGCAATATATAATTTAATGATTAAAAAGAACTAACAAATAACCTTAAATTTATAGGCACAAAAACTCTGTGCCTTTTTGATGGAAAACCTATTGTTGATAAATATAATTGGATTCCAGGAGACTGTAATCCGATTGCCATTGTGTCAACTCGTATATCAGCAGCCAAACAATTAATTTTAACGACTGAGAGAAATCACAATTATCCCGAGAATGCTGCTATACAACTTGTTTTAAAAATGAAGATGAATGTTGGAAAAAATACTAACAGCTCAAATTATTTTGATTATTCTTCAGAAAAAATCATTTCATATAACGCGCTTGTCGTAAATCCAAATGAATTAAAACTAGTTAATGGTGTTACCGGTGAGGCGGAACGCAACATGACCGTATTTTTGTATGCAAAAAATATGTACACCCGCCCATTGTTCTGTGAAAACGCTTTATTTCCGGGAGAACGATGCCACCCCCATCGATACAATGGAACTATAGGAAGATTTAACTCCCGGCCATATTCTTCCGTAGTGACAAGAACCACCTGTCCATACATTATGCCATGTGAGCCGTCTAATGCTTGTACTGGTAATGGGAAGTGTGCACTTGGCTATATTTCTTATTATAGCCCGTACAAGAACAATGATCTTTGCGATCCATTGCATTACACTTTACCAGATTCTACATGTTTTGCTCCACGCTGTGGATTGTGTGACATCTCAGAAGACAGCCCCCATTTTAGGCTAGACGGTATCTGCACGGCATGTCCAGAAATTCCTTGGTTAATGCCAGCTATAATGGGTTTTACGTGTATCGTTGGTATAGCTGCCATGGTCATCTTATCAAGGTCAAAAGTCGACAGAAATGTTTTACGCATAGGTGTCGATTACTTTCAAGTCTTAGCTATGTTTAGAACGGCAAAAGTTGCTTGGCCGGTTGAGATAAACTTCATGTTTAAATGGTTCCAATTTTTTCAAATGGATATAGATCTAGTTGGACCAGAATGTAAGTATACCTTTGTATAACTCGATGCTTTTTAAAACCAAGTATAATAATAAGGCTAACTTATATTAATAATTTGCGGCGTCAAAGGCGCATTAAGAAGTCTCGTAACTTATGAAAATAAGTTTTATTTCAAAGTATCTTTACCATTTGTTGCCGGTGCCTTAGTCGGTACGATCATGTTTGCATTATTTTTAATGGAAACTCTTTATAAATCTATTTTATACACATTTAGTGAAAAATATAGACGTGCATTAGATTCAAAAAATAGTATTCGCGAGGCTCCACGAATAACAACTATAATTTCTTTAACCCTCACACTAATATATTTTTTGTACCTTACTGTTTGCCGTGCTGCATTCGATGTTTTAAATTGCCAAACTACTATCCCTTCGACAGGGATCTACTACATGGCATCACGACCCTTAGAAAGATGTTATGTTGATGGCAGTATGCAATCAAAATTAAGCCCTGTGGCAATTCTGGTAATATTAGTATATGGTTTTGGATTGCCCGGCGGAATCTGTGTGTTTTTTTACGCGCTTCGACAGCGTTTGAAAGCAGATCAATGGCTGCGAGTACACGGGAATGGGGAAAGCATTTCCCAGAATAAAAACTTTGCATTGCGCAAGGCATGTGGACAAATGTATAGCATGTACCAACCACAATTTTATTTATGG
>JACKZZ010003169.1_pt1 | contig 22649 bp, 11 predicted proteins | sample 8027871 | NCBI WGS metagenome assembly JACKZZ01 (sample SAMN15724774, study PRJNA655200) | protist metagenome | isolation source: fluorescence activated cell sorting (FACS) single amplified genomes of... | place: USA: West Boothbay Harbor, Gulf of Maine | collected 2000-07-19 | reverse complement strand
AAGTAAAATAATAAAAAAATTTATAACAACATGGCCTAAAACATCATATACAAATAAAGAGAAAAATATACAAGATAGTTATAATTCATTTGGACAAGCATTAGGTCGTTCAATTGCTATGATTATTATGTATTTTATGGGTAGTGTTGTTAATTTACCAGCAGGATTTCAAGATATGATCATGGAAGCAATATCTGTTGGTTCAATAGGTTATACAGCATTAATACATGTACAATTATATGAAATGTTACCATTGTTAGTTGTTGTACCATCAATAGTATTATTAACAATTATACATTTTTATTTACAATCATCAAAACAATCAGCATTAATTAAATTAGCTGCTAAGAAAAAAGAAAGAAATACAAATATAATTATACATCCTAAGCAAAAGCATCCAGGGGACTATGGTTGGAATAATTCTATGGCTAATTCCTATTTTGGTTATAATGTTAATGGTAATGGTAATGATAAAGGTTATAGTGGTCATGTTCCTAGTTCGGGACCTATGAATGATATAGATATAGAAATGGAAACTGACAAAATAGCTCTAGGTTATAATAATAATAAATCTAGTGAATACAGAAAAGCTGAATCTTTATATAGTAATAGTAATGGTAGTAATGGTAGTAATGGTAGTAATGGTAGTAATGGTAGTCTTGAAAAGTCTAGATCACCACAAATTAGATCATTCCAAGAAGCCAAAGATAGCATGTTTGAGGATGAGATTGAGGTATCATATCCTCGTACAAGTACAAGTACAAATGCAAATCGTAGAACTTCTTTAGTATTAGAGTCACAACAACATATTGAAGCTTCAAGATGGGTTGAAGCACAGTTACAAGGTTTAAATGATAGTGGTAGTATTAGTGGCGGATCCACCACAACAGATTCTGAGAATGGCACATCAAGAGTATCAAGAAAATTCAAATCAGGTAAAATCAATAGTGATTACTCTAGACCTGGTACGGCGGATACGGTTGATACAAATCATACTAATCCTAGTAGCAGAAGTAGTAGTAGTGGTGATAGTTTGGATGGGGTTCATACGTTTCATGATGCAAATAGAAAAACTAATAAAAATAATGCTGTTACATCTAAAAATAGAAACAGTGATCCCTTATCCTGGGGTTTTGATTCAGATGAGGAACATGAATATGTTAATGGATATAGTAACAACTATAACAATAACAGTAATATTAATAACAATAGTCCTTCTAAAAAAGCTAAAAAAGTTTCTTTCAACACGAGTGTGTTATCTCGTGTAGTGCCCACCAACAACGATCCTAGTAGTGGTGGATCTGGATCTAGCTCTTTGGAGAACTTTATGTCTGATGAGAATGGAAGTGCCAATACTAGTACTAGTATGAATATTTCATCAGTACCAGTTGTAACTGAAGCACCTGTTATATTGACAGAAACTGCGAAAGATGCAGATGCTACTCATCATCATCACCATCAAGATAAAGAAAATGAAAATGAAAAGGAAAAGGAAAAAGAAGAACAATTAGATCCATTAGTTGAAAAGTTTGCAACATTAAAGGAACGTATGGCACAAAGAAAAGAAATTCTAGAAATGAAAAAATTACAAAAAATTCAAGAAAAGAAAATATTAATTGAAGAGAAAGAAAAACAGAAAGTGATAAGAAAAAAAGAAAAGAAAGCAGCTGCAGCAGCTACAGCAGCTACATTAGCATCTATAGCAGCAGCACGCTCTGCAACATCTGAAAGTAGTACAGATAGTAGTACAGATAGTAGTACAGATAGTGATTCTGAAGATAATCTTAGATCAGTAAGAACTGCAAAGCGTTCATCCGGTGATGGCGCTAGTGCTGGTGTTTCTAAGGGTACACCTGCTTCAATGAGAGAAAGAATTTTAGCAATGAAAAAAATGCGTGGAATTGGTGGAAAAATTGGTGGAGGAGGTGGTCGCCGCTTTTTATAAAGTTAGAACTAAAACAGAGAAAACAATGACAATATAAATTATGAGGGTATCTTTATGAAATAACGATGACGATACTTTACCATAATTAAAAGTAAAAGTAAAAGTAAACCAAAAGAAATAATATGATTGTGTTCAATACTGTAAAATACTGTTCATTATTCATTATGTATAAAAGTGTAAAAAAATGCAATAGGCTTAATAATAGCCTAGCCTAGCCGTTGTTAGTGTAATGTGCAATGCAATGTGCAAGTACGATCGAAGTCATTTTATATTTTTTAGAATTAAACATATTATATATCGAAAATATTATCTACATATACACCGACATCTACAAATACTCCTAATATACACTATTAATCTCCATGTCCCATGTACCATGTTTCAGGAACCACCCCGAACCCTAACTCGAACCCGAAACAATTATTTTTTCATTTACCATTTGATCGAAATCATTCCAATAATCAGGTTTCAATGGTAAAAATAACAGTGAAGATGAAGATGAACAAGCCTTACTATTACTATTACTATTACTTTTGTTAAGAATTGCTTTCTTAATAATGGTCTGTGCTGCTTGACTATATGATACTAATTCCATTTCACCTTTTCTTTTATCATTATCATCGTCATCATCAACTTCTACAGCTGTTTCAAGCATTGTCCATGTTGTGTTCATAAATTTATAGCACAGACTGTCACTATCACTGTCAGAACATTTCGAAAATTCGCTGAGTTTCATATTCACTGAAATCAATGCTACTTTGTTATCATCATCACCATCTGTGTTATCATTAGTATCTGTGTTTGTTTGAGCTTTGAAGCCTCTGGGTAATGCAAACACGGCTCTACCATCTGCATCTGCATCAGCATCTGTATTCTCATCATTATTACTCCTGCACCACAATAAAGTATTTCCCGCACTTATCAATGCATCAAGTGCTTTGATTTTAATCATTAATGACATCTTTTCTTTTGAATCAAGTCCTGGACTTTGAACATCACTAAGTGGTCTACCAGGAACAGCATACAAAAGTAAGGGAGCATAATCCCCATTGCAGAATGGACATTGACGTGAAAGCCTTGATTCATTGCATAGCTCACAAATCTGCCAAGCATCAGGTTTGCAGGTACGACATTGATGTTTTATTATCGAGCTATTTTCAAAGCAAATTCCACATTGAGCCTCATCATCTGCTGTATCATCAATACGCTTTTTTTTAACCAATTTTTTGTCTTCATTTCCGTCATCTCTATTACGTTTGCTTGTAATATCTTCCATAGTTTCACTCATTTGTTGAATCTAAGGCAGATGAGAGATGAGAGATGAGTGTGTGGGACCCTCTAAAGTGTCCCCGAAAATAATAAAGGCAAAATACGTTGCCACCGTCCCCATTACATTAGAATTAACTGCCAGCAAAGTATTTGTTGCATTTAATCCATATTATTTTTGAAATACGACTTTCAAGAGATTTTTCTGTAAGTTTTTCCATTCGAACTATAACATCTTTGAGGAATGTCATCTCATTACGCGAGAATAGATATTCGTGAAGAGGATGGTACCTCAAACATTCTTCACGATGAAGAACTGTTTGATGATATGACAGATGTCGAAGAGATTTCGTCACTATCTGATTATGATGATAAAGCACTTCATCGCGATAAGTCATTTTCAAGTACTGATTCAGACCCTATCGACAGGGATGAAGATGATGATGATAGTGATTATTTAAATGAAAATTCTCCATTAAAAGATAAAATAATAATGTTATTAAAAAATGCTTATCCATTGGTGATATCATTTTTTTTATCTGTTGTTGGTACCTTAATATTAATGATATATGCTGGTCATGTAAAAGAACCAGAAGAAAAAGGGGAAGTAGATTTATCTGTTGCAACAGTATTTGCTGGTGTAGCATTAGCAACATTATATTGTAATGTAACATTTCGTTCATTGATTATAGGTATGACAGGAGCTGTTGAGACGCTAGCATCACAAAATAATGGTGCTAAAAACTATAAAGAAGTTGGTTATACATTACAAAGATCTATATTTGTATTAGGATGTACATCATCTATATCAATATTTGCATGGTTAAATGGTGAAAAATTCTTTTTATGGGTTGGTATTGAACCAAATGTATGTATTATAATAAAAAATGTATTACTAATACGATTGTATGAGATCCCATTTAGTTGTGTAAATGAAAGTTATGAAAAATATTTAATGGCTATCGGTGTTATGCATAGTCCTATGTATGCTAATATGACATTAATATGTAGTGTAACAATATGGGGTGCAATATTTATGTATGGTTTAAAGTATGATTATAAATATTTAGCAGTAACATGGGTATTCTCTGTAATTACAGCTGGTATTGCAATGTATTTAACATCAAAAAATAATAAATCTGTTGTAAGAACATTACAAAAATGGAATTGGATAGAAGTATTAAATTATAAAAAATTAAAATTATTTATTGAATTAGGTATACCTGGTACATTGATGTTATGTTCAGAATGGTGGGCTTATGAAATGTTAACAATATTTGCAGGTAAATTAGGAACAAATGAAGTAAGTGCAGAAAATATTATAATGCAATTAGCTGGTTTAGCATTTATGATCCCATTAGGTTTAAGTGTTGCTACAGCATCTATTGTTGGTAATGCCTTAGGTGCAAATAAGCGTAATTATTCTATACAAATGTCATATTATTCATTGTTAACAATATTAATATTAGAATTATTAATAGGTATTATAATGCGTATGAGTGGTTTTTGGTTTTGTCGTGTATTCACAGATGATGAAGGTGTGATACAAACAACATATGAATTAATTGATTTTTTATCAATTTTTTGTATTATAGATGGGATACAAGGTGTGGCATCTGGTATATTAAGAGGTGCAGGAAGACAAGCAGTTGGTGCTATAACTAATATTATTGCATTTTATATCATTGGTTTACCGAGTGCATATTATTTATGTTTTCATCAAAAAATGCGTGTACCTGGATTAATGATTGGTATTAGTGTTGGTACATCTTTTCAAGTTTTTTGTTTAGTTTATATGATACATTATAAACAAGATTATTTATTTCAATTAGCAACTATTAAAAAAGATGGTAATGATTGTGATATTGATATTAATACTGTTGTTGTTGATGATGGTGATGGTGTACAGTTAAATCATCGTAATATACAAGATATGGATTCTAGTTCAGCACCATTAACATTAAAACTCAATGAACAACAATATAATCAGTTTATTCATGGTAATGATAATGATAATGACAATGATAATGATGATGATGGTGATGGTGATGGTGATGGTGATGGTGATGATGATGGTGATGGTGAGAATAATAATAATAGAATTAAGATTACAACTACTACTACCAAAGTGAATGTCAATGTCAATGTCAATGTTGATGATGAAGATGCAGACGCAGATGATGATTTCACATTAGATGATATAGATACTGCTTTAGGACTTGATGATGAGACTATCGTTGTTTAATTATGAAAGAGAAAAAAAGAAAAGAAGAAGAAGAAGAAGAAGAAGAAGAAAGTGATTGAAACGATTTTGAATGACTGCTGGAAAATTTCACTATTGTTAATGATGTAAATATTATACAAATTGAATAGAAAACTTCATATAAACATTAAATTTAACTTCACCTAGACTTTATTCTAGCGTCTAGTCTTTTCATCAATTTCACTTTCAATTCTTCCTTGTATACTTTTGAGCATTGCTATGTGTTTATCAGCACATTTTGAAACACATGTTGCAAAATGACCTTCAGCAACCTCTTGCGCCTTATCAGCACCCACTCCCTCGGCTTGGTCCCTTGCATAATCTTCACAATCTTGTCCACATCGTTGAATACGATTAGAAAGTTGACCAATCTCATTTTGTATAATCTGCTGTGCAATTTTCACACGGTGCGACTCGCGTTCTACACAATTCTGAATCTGTTGATCGGGAGCATCTCTATCATTAAAGCATTTTGCCATGTTTTCGTAGGTAATCTTCTGCAAAGGATTTACCTTATATTTCACCACTGAGCTCATCATATCTTCAATAGCGTTGGATAACTTCTTTTGAATTGCATCCATAGTAAAATAAAAAAAAGTAGAAGAAGGATATAATAAACTTAGCGCTCTCCTTTACCCTTTAATCCATCCCCCATCCCAATCCAGACGTTTGCTCATGGTAAGAGATCATTTCCATTTTTCTGTGATCGGCAAAAGTAACAGAGTACTTGTACCGTGTTATATTCACGTGGAAAAGGAAGATTTCCAATGGGGTAAGGCAAATTCACGTGTTATAAAAGAAGATTTGATTCGATTATTACTAGAAGAGGTACAAACAATTGAGCTTGCGTATTATAATAACCCAGAGGACGCTAGTGCTACTGATGACAAGCCCCATCAAGCTTTGAATTTGGTTAGCTCATATCGGCATGCTCCACCCCCCACGAGGTTGCATGGTTCAGATCACTGCATCATTGCTTATTCAACATCATCGAGAAAGAAGTACTCTTTACTTACAGTGCAACATACACCATCCAATAGTGCTAGTAACAGTACGAGTGTCAGTACCAGTGTTGGTGATGGTGATTTGACGTATAATACAGAAACTTTATCCGATTTCGTTATTCAATGTTGGGTTTATCCTATCGATAAAGAATCGAGATGTCCAAACAACATACTCCCAATTTTCGCATAAATATGATGAGAAGAACCAAAATACAAAGATAATATAATGAAGAGAAGTCTGTTGTCCATAGGTAGATGCAGTAGAGATCGAGGACAAAGAAAGCTTTGTAGTAATAGAATAGTAATAGTAATAGTAATAGTAATAGTGGTGATAATAGTGAGAATGAGATGATAGAGTTGTTGTATATTGTATTATTTGTGCATGAACGAAATGAATGTGTAACCCTACCGAACCCAAACAAAACCGAACACCTCTTCTTTCCTTTACTTTTCTTTTTCCTAGAATAAAGGATATTGTACATGTTGGGATATTAATTCTAATGTGTGTGCACCTTGTTCTTGTATGGTTATCCACTCTTCCTCGGTAAGTTTATATTGTTCCCAAAAATTATGTTGTAATGCTTCCACTAATGAAATACGTTCTACTGGGTTAACACAAGTCATCCTAGTAACAAGATCTTTTAAGAGATCAGGTTGATGTAACCATGTTGCAGGTAAATTACCATAATCTTTGTCATCTACAATATGTTCTCTTTTATTTCCATTTTTGTCTGTCACAACTCTTCTACATTTTTCCCAACAAACTTTACCTGTATCATCTCTAACTGGATATTCTCTAGCAAAGCAAAAAGCTATAACAATACCTAAACTATAAACATCAACCTTATAATCATGTAATTTTATATTTTTATCATCAATTTCAGGGGCACGATATTCTTCAGTACCAACTTTACGTGTGAAACCCATTTGTGATGGACTATCACCAATTTTTTTACTTAATCCAAAATCGAATAATTTACATATAACTTTATCAACATTATTAATATCATTAGGATCACAATAATAACCAATATTTTCTGGTTTAATATCTCTATGAATTATTTTACATTCATGTAAATATAAGACAGCACGACATATTTGAGATAAAGATTTCAATAATTGTAATTTACTTATTGTATTACTTTCTAAGTAGTGATATAATTCACGACCAGGGCATCTTTCCATAATTAAATATATTTTTGCACCAGTATATGAACGCGATACTTCATCCATTTTATCATGACTACTAGGTCTACCATTATCAGGTGTTAAGCTTAAATAATCAACAAATTGTACAATATTTGTATGCGATATAAATTTACCATTTACAATTTCTCTTAAAGTTTTATTTTCTAAATCTTTAATTTCTTTTTTATCATTCATATGTGATGTTAAGTTATATATATCAACTTCTTTTATAGCTACATGCTTTATATTTGGTGTTGATGTTATTGCATGATTGATACATTCACCACCAATTACTTCTCCAAATGAACCTCTACCTAATATATCAGTATCAAATATATATTCTCTACATACATTTGGTATAGTATTACATCCATGTACATGTAATGAATTTGATCTAAACAATATATTTACGTTTGTATTGGGATAATTTTGATTCATTAAATAGTTTAATAATGTTTGGACTAATACTTCCGTTATGTTAACATTTTTTTCAACAGTCTCATTAGATTGGATTTTATTTTTAATTAAGTCCATTTTTCTTGATATCTGTTCATTAGGAACAAAACCATATGATTGCCATAACTCAAAAACATCTTTTGCACGTTCAAATATTGCTGTATGACTTGTATCCATACCACTCTCACCACGAATAAGAACCCATAGATTCACTAAGCGATTGATATTAGGAGGAATTCCAGTTACCACACGCTCTGCAGCTTGCTTATTACTCAAGTTCATCAATTTAGTTCGTGGGTCGATGATATTTAGATTTCTAATTGCATTTGCATCCGGATTGTTCAAAAAAGTAGCCATAATGTTCAATTTCCTTGTGATTTCTTATTTTAATAGACAATAAAATGCACTTAACTCTAGTTGTAAACAAAAATTACTTAAGAAAATTCAATGAACAGAATGATATAAGGAATAGAAGAAATACTGGGAACATGGGATTTTATCTTTTCAAAGTTTCTATTGGCTATATAGTTTTTCACAGAGATTTTTTCCAGTGTTAACAATTCAATCAAGAGAATTATTATTTCAAATTAATGAAGTATTTAGGTACATCAATATCATTACATTCTGGCTGGATTAATTTGAGATTAAGGGTTAGATAATGATTCACTTAATTGTATCAACATGGCTTGCTTTTAGTGTTACAATTTTATCACACTTGAAGAATGCCAACTTTTTAGCTCCCAAAAAGGTTGTACATTCAGGTCGTTTAGGCTTTAGTTTGCATGGTGATGAGATAATACCACCACATCAATCTCAAAATGGTAGAGTGACAACAACTTGTGCAGGACCAGATGGTGATCTCCCAGCTCTTGCATCTGCTCTTTCAGATCAATATCTTGAATGGTTAAATGGCAAGTACCAAGATTCATCAGAAATTGAAAAGGGTAGTGGTAGTGATGATTATTCAGAACTTATATTTCCTGCAGATGAAGTGGAAAATGAATCACATATGCAATCACAATCATGGCATTTTCTACCATCTACTACCCATTACAGTAAAGCAAGCGCATCATGTGTACTACATGATTCCAAATACAATGTTCTTTGGGTTTTGTCAGATCTTGTAAATGCATTCCCTTTGTGGTATTCCATCTCAACTAATCATGACAATAGCAATGACAATAACGATGACAATGGCAATAATGGTTATGGAATTACTTCGCCACCAGATATATGTATTACTACGGATTTAATTGCAGCGCAAAGAATGGCACAAGATAAGGAACAAGAGCGAAAAAGTACTGCTACAAGTGTTGATACAGATACTGTACCTAGACCTACAGTGATGTTCAATCCACTAGGTGCTGCACAAATTATGTGTATTGATGCCAATAATGGGGAGATTGTGACTGCATATACATGGTATGAGTCCCAATCATCACCATCGCTATCATCATCACAATCAAAGTCATTTGATTCAAATTCAAAGAAAATGGATGTGGATATCGTTTCCTACAGTAGAAAATTGCTGCATGTAGCAGCAAAAGAGACAGAAGCAGCATTATTAGCATCAGCATCATCATCAGTATCAACACCAATGTACAGTACTGAAACTATCAAGGATAACGGTAATGCTGGTAGTAATGATAGTGACAATGATAGCGATAGCATTGTTACGGTTACTGCATTGATTGAACACGATATCATAAACTCACCTGCACTGCTTCTAGAATGTGCTGCATCTACTACTAGCTCGAGCTCCAGCCCCAGCCCCAGCTACAATTCCAACTCCAAAAAGAAACCTATACCATCAAGAACTACAAATTCAGATTCAACGTTAATTTACACTTACACTTACAAAGCATTACCAGTTGAAACTGACATCTCCATTCCAGCAAGGGATGATCCAAATTATCAAACTTTTGATGCAATAATGGGAAATAATCTTATCTCATATTCTACAGCAGATATCAATTATGCTACTGGAGGTAGTGGTTATTTGCTTTGGGATGAATATAATGATAATCAAAATAGCAATAAAGGTAGTAAAGTTTCCGGTACAGGTACAGGTATAGGTATAAAATATCCAGCAAAGAATATAGAGGATGAAATACAAGGAAAAAAGGAAAATTATATTGGTGTTCCTTGGCAACCTTCAATATTGCGAATAGCTGCCACTCGATGGGATTTGTGCCAAACTGCCGCTCAACTAGATATAAATACAGATACAAATGCAGATACAAATAGTAATAGTAATAGTAATAGTAATATTCATGGTCACGGTAATAATAAAGACAATAACAATAACAATAACAACAACAGTAACAGTAACATTAACAGCAACAGTAATAGTAAGATTAAGAGTAAAAGTAACATTCTTTTGCAATATGAAAGTGGTATTATCCCTCCAGTTACTCATCACACATCACATATTCTTTACACACCATTAAGAACTTATTATACAAACTTATTTTGTTATCAATTAAATGTTACTATTGTCAGACCTTATCGCTCTTTGGCATTACAGAACATACTATTTCGGAATCCAAATGGTAATGGTAGTGGTAATGATAGTGGTAGTGGTAGTGGTAGTGGCAGGGATAGGATCAGAAGAAGAAATGGTGCTGGGGCAAATATCCGCAGGGCGGTGTTTATGTTACAAGATCAGAAGCTGTGTTTCCAAGCAAGCAGGAATAGTACCAAAGATGGAAGTGACAGCGACAGTGACAGCGGTGCGGTATATAAAGATGTGACACTTGCAACACAAGAGACCACAGTCATCCCTTATTCTGAAGAGAATAATCACCCAAAGAAGGTAAGCATATCTTCGAATAGTCTCAGCAGTAAGTACCATCGTTTGATAAAAGAAGCAGAGTTACACTCACAACAACTACATGATAGTGATAGTGATAGTGATAGAGGTGATAGTGACAGAGGTGATAGTAAAAGAGCAACTAGTGGGCATATTGTGGTGGTGCTCGCAACTAAAGGCTACCTAGATATGCTCGGAAATTTCTTATGTAGTGTGAAGCGTTTGTACGATAATGATACATTACCCTTACCCTTGCCAATCTTAGTGATAACCCGTGACAAGGATATCGCTATTTTGGCGCGAAGTTATGGTGCTGGAGCTTATCGTGTTTTGAAGGACGATATTCTTTGGGAATCTAATCGAAATGAAACTTATGAGGATGAGGATGAGGGTGAGAATGAAGATATGAATAGTAATGCCACCGATGCCAAATGGAAAGGCTCATTCTCAACATCAAGAGCTTACAGTGACTTCGGTTCTTTAGATTATCAGAAGTTGATGTTACTCCGTACAAGGGTTGTCTGGGAACTTTTAGCAGTGGGTTTATCGCCCATTATTGCTGATATTGATACAGTTTGGCTAAAGAATCCTTTGAATATATTGAAGAAATTTACTACACATACTCATACTCATACTGATACTCATACTCATACTCATACTGATACTGTTGCTAGAACTAATGTTGATGTTGCTTACATTGTGGATGAAGCCAAACCGGTGTCTCATCACGAGGTTTGCGGTTGTTTTGTAGCTCTTTCTGCTAATAGTAATGGCAATGCTATGAAATTTTGGACTGAAATATTGAAAAGGCACGAGAGCTTAGTAGAAACATGGGAAAAAAATCTAATGGCAGCAGAGTCAAAGAGAACACACCAGGATAATGATAATGATAATGGTATTGATGAGGAAGCTGAAATAAAATTTAAAGTTGATTCCGAGCAAAAAATTTTAACAGAATTACTGTCTTCAAAAAAAATATATTCAGAGACAGTTATTGATAGGAGCAGTGGTAATATGGTATTAGGTGGGAAATATTTGGGAAAAGTATTAGAATATACCTATCAAACAGGTAATCAATTAATTGTTAAGAAATTACCACAAAGAATTTTTCCATCAGGTTATGAATATTTTAATGATAATAATGACAAAAATGAGAATGACAAAGATGAAGAAGCTGAGAAAGACGTGGAAGCAACAGTGTCAAGTTCAAGATCAAAATTAGATTCAGGTGTAGCTATAGTGCATAATAACTTTTTGATTGGAAAAGATGCGAAAATATCCCGTTTTAGAAAATATGGTCTTTGGTATTTTTACAAGTCACCATCACTATCACTATCACTATCACTTTCACTATCAACATTACAGTCAAAAGTGCGATCACGAACACTAACACAATCACAATCGAAATGGCAATGCATATATGACAGAAAAGAAGTATATACATCCGTTGGTTACAGTAAACAGACATATCAACTATATCCTACTTTAGAGTATGTATTACCTGTTCATCAGTCTTTTGTAGTAACATCTCCTGGTAAGGGCTACTTGGATTTAGATAGTAGTAAAGAGGATGTAGGGGTGCCTAGACAACATCAACATACTTCTATCACACATCTTATTTCTATGGATGGATGGACTAACTCACACACCCAAAAACAAGCTTGTATTGAGTGCAGTGGCAGTGGCAGTGGCAGTGGTAATGCTATTTCCGCATCGAAGTCACAGACATATCATTATCAAAAATACAAAAGTACTGCTGCAGATGCTACGATTTATCTTGGTCCATGTGGTGGTGATGACACAAGAGCTCATGTACCAGTGAAAGGCTTTGGTTTGTTTCATTTGAAACATCCCTTTTTAGTTTCTCCTCAGTCATTAACAACGAAATCATCATTATCATCATTATCATCATATCATTTACAGACACGCTATTTGACAGCTGTTTTTAATGAAAATCCTTCAATATCATCAAATGTAGACGTCTATACAGAAATTGGCAGAAATAGAGGTATGAAAGTGGATTGGTGTAGTGACGAAGAAATGAGACGCGATGAATATATATGGCATTTGAAGAACCAACATGCTCATCGTTGGAATGCGCTTTGGGATGGTAGTAGAAACAACAGCTCTGATAGTGATAGTGATAGTGATAGTGATAGTAATAGTAATAGTGACAGTGACAGTAGCAGTGTCCGCAGTGGTGGTAGCACAATAAGAGTTGTACCCTTAAAATTCCGTATTATCGTGTTAACATATAATAGACCAGAATCGCTACAAAGGCTACTGCAATCACTACTATTAGCAGATTACAGTGAAACACTTGATAAAAAGATTCCCATAGATTTGGAAATTATAACTGATGGACCTAGATATAAAAAGTATCTTCCAATTCGTAAAAGGACACAGACACATACACATACACATACACATACTGAGGTCAAAGAGAAGGAGATCCGTATTGACAGTGAAATTAACACTGAAACTACTATTGATACTTCTAATGATGATATAAATGATGACACTGATAGTGATAGTGGTAGTGATAGTGATAGTGATAGTGAACGCATGCGCATATTGGCCAACAAAGCCAAAATTGAGTCCAAATTATTGGCTAAAACAAAAACCAAAGCAAATGGATTCCGTTGGCCTTATGGTAACTACAAGCATACTTCACGAGGTTACAACTATGGATTGCCTAATATGTGGTTAAATGCTATGCTTTCAAAATCTAAATCTAAATTTATAGTAAACAAAGTCAAAGAAAGTGCAAGTACAAGTACAAGTGCAAGTGCAAGTGCAAGTGCAAGTGCAAGTGAAAATGTAGATGTAGATGTAGATGTAGATGTAGATGAGAAAGAATTGGTGTTTGTTTTCGAGGATGACATGAAAGTCAGTCCTCTATTTTTCCATTGGGCATATCATGCTGCAAACAAATATTATTTGGAAATTGAAGACAATCACAATCAGGATAATGAAAATAGCCAAAGGAAAAATGATAGTGATAGTGATAGTGATAGCGGTAGCGGTAGTGAAAGTGACACTGAAAAAATGAAGAAGAGTGATAAAAAGAAGATGAAGATAGTGAGTCAGATTGAATTACACCATATGCTACTGAAAGCTGTAAAAAGTGATATAATTGCAGATCTCAAACGTAACGATAATCTTACTACCAATATTCATGTGACACAGTTTAAACAGCTCATTAACAGTGCTCACAGAGGAAGCACTAGTACCAGTACCAGTACCAGTACTAGTACTAGTACTAGTGACAATACAGTGTATCCTTTGAATTTCAATTATGGGATTTGTTTACAAAAACAACATTTGCATAATAAATTGGGTTCGGGTTCTAGTTCTGGAATAAAAATGAAAGTAAGAAATGGGTACATGCCTTTTTCTTACGAATTGATTGGAAGTTGGGGCCCGTTGTTATATCCTGTAATATGGAAAGCATTTCTTTTATGGATACAACATGTCAATCGCCCACAAGTACTTCGTACTTCTGCACTTAATGCAAAGGAAGATAATAATAAAAATAAAAGTAACGGATTGGGTATGAATAAGGATTGGGATATTAATGCTTTGAAACCATTAACAAAACTACCTACAATTGTTAATACTTTTTACCTAGATAATTTCCATAAAAGAAATATGAATAATAAAAATGATGGAGATGGAGATGAAGATGAAGATGAAGAAGAAGAAGAAGAGATGAAAATAGATAATATTACACCAGGGACAACAAAAGAAAGTAAAGATAACAGAAAAAAAAGTAATATATATAGAACGAGAAAAAGGATCAGACAAAAAGCTCATATCTTACACCCGGAGAGTATCTGGACACCTTGGTTTCAGTATTTTACAACGTTAAGTTTTGCGGAAACTTCTATTACAGGTGAATCCAATTCTAGTTCTAGTTCTAGTTCTAGTTCTAGTTCTAGTTCTAACTCATTTTCATTTTCATGTGTTTATTCAAATTTACCAAAAAATTTATCACTAGTGAGCAATTATCGCGAAAATGGTGCAAATTACGACATTACACTTGGAAGTGATACAGAGCTACTTCAAGACCAGCATCTAGCTATGACTATGAGTGGTAGTACCAGTACTAGTACCAGTTCCAATAGCGACTATAGTATCCTTTTTAATAGGTATAAAGATATTTATACTTACGTCAATACAAATACTAATACTAATACTGACGCCGATGCCGATGCCAATGCCAATGTCAATGTCAATGTCAACTCAAATGTGATTGGAAAAACACTTCCATATTCATTAACAGAATATTCTTCTTTATTATCGACAAAGACAAATATACGCAGAAATATTGCAAAGAATTATCAGTCATATCATTATTTTCCTCCAAGAGAGAGACTAGCAGAGTGGAAGTACGATATGCTTGTTCAGAGGTATGGTAGTGTTGGTGTGGATAGTGACAATTACTGTAAGTTATGTATGGGATTAGGTATAGATTTGAGTCGTAATAACGCAAAGAAAGATGATGCAAAGACAGGAGTTATTGAGGCTCTGATACCTTTATGCAATATTGAAAATGAGAATGAGAATGAGAATGAGAATGAAAAGATGAACAGTGAAATTGAAGTTGATGCTGAAAAAGGAACTGGTTCTGCAACAAGTAGGAGTAGGAGTAGGGGTAGGGGTAAGGGTGGTAGAGCTGTGTCGTCAACAACGCAAACACCCGAGTTATGCTCATATATTAAGTCTTTGAAAAATGCCACTCATTTAGCAACAAAGTCATTAGAAATATTACATACGCACGCACAGACACACGTGAAGACACGGACGGAGAGAGTACCAGAGACTGGAAGAAATGATCACAGTATTGATGTCAGTTCCATCCCAATACCGTTGTCATTGCCACTGTCACTATCACTATCACTATCACTAGACCATTGGTCACTGATTGTTGATATGTTAGAGGCACATATATCGCCTCACGCTTCAGTGATGTATGTCAGTTCTACAATATCTCCACTTATACTAATGCTTGCAAGTAGATATTGGATGCATGATCTATACATACTTCCCGTAAAGATGTCAACCGGAGTGAAAGTAGACAGAAATGAAGAGGTAGATGCAGAGACAGAGACAGATAGAACATGGCTGGCACAGTGCTCTTATTTTCATTCATTAAATATTGATAGAGGTGACGCTCGAATGACGTGTTCGAGCGCTGTCGCGAATAAGGCTACCACTAATGATATTGATACTTTATTTTCTGCCGATAGTGGTGATGGTCGCCTTGGAGTAGTAACACAATCCGAACTAGCATTGTATTCACATTCCAACAGCAGCAGCAACAGAAACAGCAACAGCAACAGCAACAATAGCAGTGAAGTATGGAAATCTCTTCCACTTATGGAATGGTTGCTAGTTATAGGACCATGTATGAGTGCTCCTACAATGCTATATTTAGAACAAAAGCTCCCATCATTCTCTAAACCTTCGACTAACAATGATGCTAGCAGTGCTTCTAGTCATCCTCATCCTCATCCTCATTCTTATACGCTACCTCCAAAACCTCACAACCAAGATTATCGACTGTATTCTAGATTCCATGTGATTGAAGATATCTGTAAAGAAGGAAGTCCTCGTCGTAGTCGTAGTCGTAGTCGTCATCATGACCAGGAACGGGAAGATGGGCATGATGATGCAGATTTGGAAATTTCTGAGGAATCTGGGGCAGTTTTGTATGAGTTTATGGATTGGGTATATTTACCTATACATAAACATGCACATGCTCATGCACCAGATGTTGATGCTGATGCTGATGCTGATGATGATGCTGATACTGATGCTGATACTGATATCAATACTGATGGTAATTTCTTTCACTTTCCTCCTATGATAAACACAGATATTAGGGCAGTGTCAAGACGGTATCGTGGTGGCTTGGTTTCCAGAGTGTTTACAATACTGGAGGAGCAATAGCAATATATAGGAATAGGTAGGAATAGGAATAGGAATGTGAGAAAGATTGCGTTATGGTACAGACAATTGTATTTGTTGTGTATACTTTACAATATTGTACAAGCTTAAGCTACATTCCAACCCTCACTTTCACCCTTCACCTTCACCCTCACCCTTATGTGACTGTCACTAACACTAAGCACTAGCACGAAGCACTAGCACGAATCATATGTCTTAATATCTAAAAACACTGACATTTTCAATAGTGGAACGCTTTCCATCAACTTTAATAGCATTACCAGTAGCCTCAGAGTAGACATCTCTAAGAATCTTCTTATTTTTTCTTCTCAATGCTTGTTGTTCCTTAGCCAGTAATTTTCTTGCTTTTTTTTCTTCTTTTGTTTCCGCTTTTCTTGAAGCTAAAGTCCACTGTGTATTTTTTGTAAAATCACCATCACTTGAGTATTGAGAACCATCTTCTCCATCTTCTCCATCACCTTTGTCTTCTTCTTCTTCTTCTTCTTCTTCTTCTTCTTCCTCTTCTTCCTCGAGAATCTTTGGTGTACGTAATCTAGTATTAGTTGCTTCTTGAAAGACTAGTCCATGCTTTAACTCACTTCTACGATGTGTTTTACTTGTTGCAGCACTATTAGCAGATACAGGCATTCTTAACTTTATAGATGTACCACCAGCACTAGCACTACCTAAGCTATAGGCACCAGTAGCTGTTGTATTAACTGTGAATCTACTTGAAGTTGATGCATTTGTCATGTTCGATTTACCAGATCTACCAGATCTTCCTGATAATAGAGATATATTGTCATTACCATCAATTCCAACTCTTTTACTTCTTTTTTCCAATCCACCATAACCTTCTGGAAGTAATAATTTGCCCGATAATGTGATGCGACTTGGTTGAGGTTTATTTGGCCTTTCAAGACCACCAATATCTTTCGATGCTTCATATGCTGCTTTAGTTAAAGCTTCTCTACCACCATCAATTATAGATATTTGATCACTTTCAGCATTTAATGCTTCTTGTTTCATAACATACCGTGATTTATGTGGTTTGAATTTACTATTTTTTGGTTCTTTTAATAATTTTGGATGATTATCTAATGTACTATAAGTACTTAATACTGTCTCACAATCCCAATCCATTTCTTCACGTGTTTCTTTTAAATATGCTTGACATTCTCTTAATTCATCATGTTTATCTATTTCAAATTTTGTTGTTTGTAATAATGCTATATCTTTCATAGTGATCATATTATTACTATTACTCATTTCGGATCTCATATCATTTTCAATTTCTTTATCAATTTTTAATATATTTGTAACAATATTATTTATTTCTTCTTTTGTTTTTGGTACATTATTACTGTCATCATCATCATCATCATCATTAACTTTTGATTTTGGTTTTACTGTTACACCAGCCATCCATTCATTTGCAATTTGTGCTTCTAAAAAATCATTGAGTGCTTCATCTAACGCTGGATGATTAGCCAAATCTTCCGCATCAATCACACCAGTAATAATTTTATTACGATTTCTTTCGTTACGTTCTTTAATTTTTTTTTCTTTTTCTTTATCATATTTAAATCTTTCTTCTTCTGTTAATAATTCATAAAATTCATTATCGTCATTATCATCATTATCACTTTCTTCTTCTGCATAGTATAAATGTTCTAAATCACCGATATCTTCATCAGCATATTCAGTTAATGTTTGTTCAAACAATTTTTCTTGCCTTATTTTTTCTTCTGCTAATGTACGTCTACTACTACGTGGTTTAAATCTTAATTTAGTACCATTTTTACTATACATAGAACTCATTGATGTTTTACTTCTTTGACTACGATCGTCACTATATGATGTAATATTATCATCATCTTTATTTTTATCGGATTGACCATGTTGATGTTGTGCAGTTGATAATGACATTTGCGCAAGTCTTGAAGCAGTCAAAGACATACTAGTATCGTCACTTTTTTTAACCAGGTCATTGTCTGGTGGCATTTCCATTCCCATTCCCGTTTCATCAACTAATAGATCATCAGGAATAAATCCAGAATCATCAGAATCGTATTCATCTTCATTTTCATTTTGATGTTCACCAACAATAACATGTTTCGAGGCCATTTTTGCTCCAGCACTATTTGGATTTTCATTATCCCATCCTCTTGGTTTTACTTTTGAAGTACCAACACCAGTCATTGCTTCTGATCTTGCTAGTAACATTGCCATGTGTGAATCCCAATCAAAAGCTTTTTCAAGTGGTTCTGACATAACAGTTGTAACAAAATCATCATTTAACAATTCAAATTCACCATATTCATCACAATCCTCAAATAATGCTTTCCTTAAATCATCATCCATAGCTCGATCATCAAGTGTGATAGTTTCTAATCCACGTGATAATTCATCTTTTGATGGTAATAATTCTTCTGGTATATCAAATCCATTACCACTACTATTATTAAAATTATTATTTGATACTTTTAATACTTCTGGTAATGCTCTTTCTTTACCATCAGCGCCTATAAATTTTCCTCCACCTTGTCCCATTGAGCGTAAATGTTGTGAATAATCATAACCATCATTAGGTAAACCTAGTTCATTTACATGATTTGATTCTTTTGCTTTATTTTTTAATGCATCATTTGTTTTTATATTTGAAAATGCATTGGTAGGTGCATTGTCTCCTCGTCTACTTGCATTAGCACTTGTTGCTGGTACAAGAACCATTTCACTTGGACGTTCTTCACCTGCATGAGCAACGTCTGTTGATGATCTATATACTAAGTTATATTTTGTACCTTTTGAATTGGCAACTGTTTTACTCTTTACCATTTGATACAAAGGCGATGAGCTTGATTCAACTCGTACAATAAAACTATGTTAAAATGGAAATACGTTATAAAATATTATTAAAATGCACAAATTCAATAGTTTGACAAATAAAGTTTATCAATAAACTTAATTCTAAACTATAAAGAGGGTATTTACGCAAAAGTATCTTTTCGCACAAATTGGCGGACAGAATTTTTTTATTTAACTCGCTTTTCATTTTGTTGATTTTCAACCTTAGAATGTACGTGATGTATTACTTGTGTAGTTGAAACAGTCAAGCATTATTTCTTTGATAATTTCATAGATTTTTTGGCAAGTTTTATTGGTTAGAGAAACAGATGAACCGTTTCCAACACGGCGATTTTCAGATTTTAGAAGGTGGTTTTAGTGTGCAAGATATGGATATTATTTGCGCATTAACTAATACTTTATCATTACTTATACTAACTTTTTTCTCTTTGATGACTTTAAATGTTCTATTAAAATAGTATTTATATTAAAAATGGCAACTGTTGATGATTATGATTTCTCCACTGGTGATGCCGGAGCATCCCACGTCTTCAACTCTGAAGCCGGTCAAATCCGTGTTGGTGGTTATATGTGTATTAAAGAAAAGCCATGCAAAGTTACCGCTGTCTCTACTTCCAAGACTGGTAAGCACGGTCACGCCAAGTGTAATTTCACTGCTTTAGATATCTTCACTAACAAGAAATACGAAGATATTATTCCTGCTACTCACAACACCACTATCCCTGTTGTTACACGTAAAGATTATGATCTTGTTGATATCTCTGAAGATGGTTTCATCTCCTGTATGGATGATAATGGTGATATGCGTGAGGATGTCAAATTACCAGAACATCCTGAGAACTATGCTCGTGAACTTACATTAGCTTTTGCGAAAGCCAATGAAGAGGGTAAAACCCTTTCTATCTCTGTTCTTTGTGCTATGGGACATGAACAAGTTATGGCACACAAGGAGCTTGCTGAGGGTAAATAAATTAATAATTCTATTCATATATCAATCATCCTCACCAGGAAAAAAAAAGCTGCATTTCTTCCATTTATGGAAGTTATGGTTTCGTTTAGTTAGGTTAGGTTTCTATATTGAAATGATGATAGATTTTTAATTAACATTAATTTATAACATAATTAACAAACTCCATTCATATTCATATTCATCTCTTATTCTTACTTATATTATAATTAGAATCAAATCAAAGACTTCAAATTTTCAATTTATGTACATTTTTTAACAAATAGAAAGTATCGGATAAATCGTCAGTACCTACTTATACATCACCATGAATTTCAATTTACTAATGATAACAAGTAACTATACTGTAATACCAACAATCCATACCTTACCTTAATTTACATTCTACTATCATAACACGACGATGAAAAATCATTTCTTTGCAAAACTAATAATAACATATTCCTCATAATTACATGCATTAGCATTATTTGCATCAAGTAATATACCACTAGTAGTAACATCACCCAAATCTATAGATAATCTTGCACCATTACTACTTTCAATTGTTATAATTTTATCATTACTTACATTAACACTACGAACAGATTCTTTAGAATTTTCTAATCGTATTACAACATCCAATTTATTATCATATGTAAAAATTTTATAATCACCATTTGCTATTGAATTTAAAGTATCACTTGCATTTGCTATACTCATTTTTTCTATTGATTTAGTTACAGATTTTGCAGAATTAGTAGTATTCGTGATTGGAACATTTTGTGTTGGTGCTGGAGTGGGCACGACAAATTCACCATCATCATTCAATTCTAGAATTTCATCATCCATACTGAACAAAAGCCGAAACTGAAAACAAATCAAAGCTTTGCAAGGATTGAGAGATCAATTTCAACTGATCCAGATATCCCACTAGGGGGATATGAAATTCATCAACTCATTTACGGTTGCACTTACAAAGAATGTATATACAGAAAAATTAAACCATCAGACTTTATTTGCATTTTTTGAAAGCCAATTTTTTCAAAGATGTCGGTATCAAGCAAAATATCATCGAAAAGTGCTTCTAGTGCCCCCTCTGATAATTCATCATTAGATGTAAGTTTGAAAGATTAATCATAAAATTCATGCTTAGTCTAACACATATTGAACGTTTCTTATAGTTATCAATCTAACTGTTACTATTCTTTTCCTTTAAATACATTATCCCACTCTCTCATTCATTACTAACTTATTCATATCATATCAATATCTGATGTAATCAATAATTCAGAGAAAACTAAGTACATTATCTCAATTAGGTTATGCTACACAAAAGATTATTATGGGAATGGAATTAAAAACTAATATAAAAAGAATCAAAAATGAAGTATCAACAAATAATGATGGTGAAGCAATACATGAAGATAAAGTTGTAAATATATATTGGCAAGGTGAAGAAGATACTAAAGCAATGACACCAGCAAAACAATTAGCTGTAAGAATATTACAAACTTGTTTTCGTTATTGGATTAAATTAAAGTTGATGAGAAAAAAATCACAATTCACTGGATTTTCTATGAAATCTAAAGCAACTACTGTATGTGATGTGATGTGATGTGAACCATGATATGAGTATGAGACTACTGCAGTGTACATCTGCCTGTGCCAGCGCATGAACCTGTCTGTATTTGTGTTTCAACATATCCCCTTCTAACCTTCTAACCTTTTACATTTCTACTTCTACTTCTACTTCTACTTCTACTTCTACTTCTACTTCTACTTCTACTTCTAAATTTTCTTCCTTCCTTATCTTACTTTTAGGTACAATCTGCTATAAGAAAAATGTTCGCTGTAAAAAAAGTAGAAGCAAAAGAAATAGATAATAATCGTCGAGATGAATTGTTCAGTGATTTCTGTACACGTTTAGTAGAAGGAATCAATGTCAA
>JACKZZ010017322.1_pt1 | contig 22661 bp, 23 predicted proteins | sample 8027871 | NCBI WGS metagenome assembly JACKZZ01 (sample SAMN15724774, study PRJNA655200) | protist metagenome | isolation source: fluorescence activated cell sorting (FACS) single amplified genomes of... | place: USA: West Boothbay Harbor, Gulf of Maine | collected 2000-07-19 | reverse complement strand
TCAGGGAATAATCGAATATATTCCTGACACTGTTCCAGTTGTTGATTTGGATTCGCTAGAATTTGAGCCAGGTTTTGATCGTTTTATTCTGATTAGACTCTTGAGTTGTAATTTCTGTGGCTTGTCATAATGTCACAAAATTCTATAAAAACAACGAAAAAATCCAAATATATATCTGGAATATTTGTTATCGTTATGCTTGCTTGGTTCAAAACTAGCTGTTAATTTTGTTAATTATTGGCATTCTAGGTGCTATTGACAGATTAATTGCTACAGCTGTTGGCTCGACAATAGGAGCATATGTACTTGGCATACGAGACAGACATCACGATAACATACTAATTGACACAAAAGGCGCACTTTTTCACGTTGATTTTGGTTTCATGTTTGGCGAGAAACCTACGATAGATACCAGCAGGTTTGCAATTACGAGAAAATTACATCAGGTGAATGCTGCTTGAGATATCGCAGCCTAATTTCTATTTTCCATGCTAACATGCCCAATATCATTATGCAGGCAATGGGTTTCTATTGGCCTTCATTTGTCTCGCTGTGTGTTGAAGCCTTCAAAATTCTTGTAAATAATTAAAACTTAAGACTGCCGAAATTTAAATACATTTATAAAAAAAGATATTTTTTTTTTATCCGATTTTTCTGTACCCAAGCACTTACTTGATATTTCGCGAGAAAAATCCTAAATTCAAAAAATCTTGCAACCTTTTTTTTGGACACCTCATTTGATTCGACAGGCGGAGCACCAAAAGTCGCTGATTCGATTTATTTGCAAGGTAGTCAGCATTTCCAAAGTAAAATTACTCGAAAAAATATTCCGAAAAATTAAAAAATAAAATCGAGAAAATCCTAGCCCCAGGTGATGAGGACGATTTCGCCATCTAAATGTGCTATGCATCCTAATTTAGCCATTTTGATATGAAATTGCACGTTCTTAACTAACAACTGCAATGCGCATGTGACATGTAGGTATTTATTGGTCTTAAAGACTCTGATATTGTTGCAGATCACACACGTGCTACACTTCTTCTCGATCTGCCGATAGAAAAGGCTTGTGAACGAATTCGAAGCGAGATCTTAAAGGCACCAACATCATACAACACACGTCTCAAAAATTTTGTGCATAAGCTAGCTGTATCATAGGCGATTAAGGCATAAGCAATGGCATGTGTCGCTATCCGCGCCAGCTTTGTAGTTTTTATTGTGCATAGAAGTGCAGGCTGTGTGTGTTGTTTCTGCTGCACCTATGGTCGTGAAACTAGCATAAGTAGACTCTTTCATGTTGAAAGTCATATTTGTGCCTCAAATTCTGTGCGCAGCTGCGTAAGCCGAGTGTTATTTTTGACAAATAATAAAGATGCGATTAGATCACAGAGAGATATGGCATAAGCATGAGCAAACCTTGCATACACTGTACTACAGGCTACATCGAGTCAACCACGATCGTTTGATCAGCAGCACTTGTCACGTGCACATCGTATTCATAATCATCATCATCAGAAGGCTGTACCACTGGATAATTTGATGGCTCTATTACAGATATTAACGATGGTGGGGCATTTCTTCGCCCTCTTGGTAGATCTCGTCGTTTTTTTGTGTTGTGTGACTTCCATTCCTTAGAATTGTCGTTATTTGTCTTTTTTGCGCCATCGTATCTATCATTAACAGTAGCAGAAGATGCTGCTTCATGTGCTCTGTTGCGGTTGCTATGCTTGCTACCACTACTTGTGCTACGTGCTCTGCTACGATCAAAGCTCGTACTCGTGCTGCTAGATTGGCTATCAGAACCTTTATTACCTGTGCGTTTATAAGCAAAAGATTAAGCTGGAAACTCAATTAAATGAGTAGAAATTGCGCGAACTCGAAACCAACCTTTGCTGCTGCTGTCAAGTGGAATGGCTGACGCACCGTCTTGACGAGGCTTAAAATCGCCATTTTCTAAGTTGTCAAACCAATCATGATAAATAACAAAAAACATAAGCATCGATTTAAACTACAGATACGTCAGATTCAGATATGTGCTCCGGAAATCTTTATGCTCTGAAATTCAGTTAACTGAGTGGTATAGTATTTTCTCCTACCTATCTTCTGCTTCAGCTTCTCCAATAGCACTGTGTGGGCCATTTCGAATCTATTTCCCGCGAAATTAATTAAAAAAGCTGATGTTATGACATTCAGCTCGTCAACAACCTCCACACCTCTCCTCCTACCGGTATTCTGTTGAGATGTTGTCCCCATATTCGGACTAGAATCGTCATTCTTTTTCGTTTCTTGAATGAATATTGGCACAGCAGACATGCTGTTACGCGCACGAAATCCTGTGCATGATACATGATTAATCACCACCATAGTGCCGTCAGCTGCTGGTTTCGTGACGACGTTTACAGTGTTGTCCACGGTGATACCCCACATGAGCGGCAATTTTTCGGTAATTTGGTGGTAATCGTACTCGCCCGATTCTTTTCGAAAAACTGTGAGCTTAGAAACGAAAGGTTGAAGCTTTCCCAGGGCGTCATAGTCGCAGAGAACGTCAAATACTTCCTATGAGTTGCGCGTTCGTTAGCATGCAGTGCCTAAAGGGATATGAAAAAATACGTATTCGCAGCGATTGGGTCTACCTTTGGGTTTTCAGTTTCAATTACGATCGTTTGTCGAAATTTCTTATTCACTGGTCGAAGCCCGTACAACATGGCAGCAATCAGAACCATCGTTATTGACAACCATCTTGGGACCGCCATTGTTGTCTCAGCGCCTGGCAAGTTCGCTTCCAATGCTTTGGCGGGAAGACACGAAAATACCTGGTCCCGAAAAAATAAGTTTTTTACTGCTGCTGCTGCTCTGCCTGCTGTTGTTCACGTCTTTTTGCATGTCTTTTGTCTTTTTCAGCTCTCACCGCCCGGACCTGATACCATAAGCAAGAGTCGTCGCAAGCAAGCATGAGTGATCCCAGTGAAGTACACCTTTTTGCAATTTCAAATATGTCAAGCTCCGTTTTTCGCATACGATCGAAGCGAATTTTAGGGGTTCCCAAAAATCCTTGGGTCTTTTGTACTTGGGGAAGAGTTTTGTTTTACCTATGCTAAGGTGTGCTTTACCATTAGGTAAAATCCTTCGAGGATGCCGTCAAGATGGTGGCTGACAAGTCTTACACCACCGAGAAGCCCGTCACCAACGAGGCCAAGCTCAACATTTACTCGCTTTACAAGCAGGCCACTAAAGGTGATGTCGAGGGCTCTCAGCCTTGGTCTGTTCAGTTCGAAGCACGCGCAAAGTGGGATGCCTGGGCTAAGCACAAGGGCATGTCCAAGGTAAAAACACATGAATTCATAGGCTTAGTGTTTGATTTTCAGATCAATTAAGGGGATTTGACTTTATGAGCGGGTTCTCAAGTTAATTGAGCTCGTGTCCATTTTTGGCTCTCTCCATTTCTGCTCTGCTGGCGCTGGTTACGGGCTATCTCTAACCGCTGTGAACAACCACTGTGAATTGTGATTGTAGGAGGATGCCGAGAAGGCCTACGTTGCAGAGTTCCACAGGCAGAACAAAGAATTTGGCCGCAAAAAGGTACGTTCACCGTGGCTTCCGAAAGTCAAACCACCTCGTTGCTCCCTGCTCTGTACTGTGTTGTGTTGTTTTGTGTGCTGTGTTATGATGTGCTGTGCTGCATTACGATTTGTCTGGTGTACTATTTTTGCTGCACAAATGTAGCATAACTGATTTTTTATTGATTTTTTTCAAAACTATTCAGGCATAAGCACATACATGCATCTCCACAGTACGATATGGTTATGTTTACGGAACAACGCAAAAGAAGCTTAGCTCGCATAGCGTAGCTATAGTACATGCCAGTGCCACGTATATTCGATGAATAGATAATGAAGCTGCACTGTATAGCGCGTACAGGTACAGCGCAGGCGGCTATGGCATGCTGCGCCGCGCGCTATAGCTGCCGCATAGGGGCTCTGCGACAGGCAGCCAGCGTCGGCGCGCTCGCTCCCTTGGCTCCCGCGCGCCATGGCCACAGCAGCGGGCCGCCACCTATAGGCCGCACCCGCACATGCACTAGCGCGCATGCGCGGGCTCAGGCCCAGGGCGGCTAGGCGCATACGGGCTCGGCGCGCCGCCCAGGCCGCTGCGGGGCATCGCGCGAGAGGCGCATACACGCTACGCGCTGCGCGGCGGCTTGCCGTCTTTTTCTGTTAAACTAGCGCTAGCTTTCTAGTTTTCTTCAATGGCTTCTCATAATTTCGCTCATGATACAGCCGCGGCCGCCCATCTCGTGCTACAATTATTACGCGGCGCGGCCAGGCTAAAAATGCGTGTTTTATGCGCTACGTGCGTGCTTGCTTCCTAGCTTACAAGCTTTTAGCGTGCATGCGATTTTTTGACAGCCTGTACTTTCGCTGCTGCGTTCTGCTTTTTTTTTTTTGGTAATAAATCTTTACATGCGCTTGCACACGCCAAAAGCTAACGTGGTGGCAAAAATCACACAATCTGCAAAAATCACACAATCTGCAATGAGTGTTCACCAGCAGTAAGCACCAAATTTATAGCTAGTACATGCGATAAAAGTAGTCTTTCTGTAATCAACGCACACGTGGACCCATCAACATTATCCTTCATAGAGTCAGTCGTCGTAAAGTCACTCAAAACGACAACACCACAGTCATTCGAATCTGGAAATGACACCACAGCCATTTCATTGCCTGCAGAGCACGTCAGCTTGCAAAGCCCACCGCTCAGCCAAACAGTAGGCAGAGCCGAAACATTTTTTAAATTTCGGCTGGGGTTGTCGATGAGCGGGAGACGGACAGAGGCGGTTTGACCGGGAGGTATGGTTACGTTTAGTGATAGACCAGCATAGGTAGGGATAGTGTTGGGTTTAGGGCTGAATTTCCATGATAGTGCTGCTTTTCCATATTCAAATGTGTTTTCAACACTAGCAGACCTTATACCCCTACGCATAGCCCTGTGAGAGGGCATAATTTTTATTCGTGGGAATATCGAAGTGCTTTGATTTTTGAAGGGTTTGATTGGTTTGACAGTTTCAATTTTCAGTCCTGCAATATTATCTTTGATGAATCGAGCTACGGATCCACCAAACATAATATGGTTGCGCGATGTCCCAGTGCTGCCAATCTCATGAACAGTTCCTTCCCATGATTCCCAGAGTGTAGTGGCATTTTGAGAGATAAAGTACCCAAAAGAGGGATAAGATGGTTCCAGCAGGATATCAACACCGAGACTTGTCAGGTTATTGGCGCTCAAAATGTCAAATACATACGCTGTTCCGAAGATCCCCATATCTATATGGGGCCCTGAGCCCCAGGCTGGCGCAGCACCACCCCCCTGACCGGCATCTGAAGCTTGATAGTAGCTCGTAAATCCAGATTTTGATTCATCAAAACTACCAGCTACAGTTGGATTAGTGTTGATGGCTTTGACAAGTGATTCTATCGTTTTATTTAATATTTCGGCTGTTGGGGGTGCATTTAGATAAAGAGCGAATGTATTGGACGCCTGGTCTCCTCCCGCGTAGCAGCAGGGGACAGACTTATCAGCTCTGGCCGATTTTATATTTTTAGTTGATTTTTTCGGTCCGTTATAGAAATAATTGTGAAAAGAGGTCACAGTCAACTCAAATTCAGCGGAATACCTGACATTTCCCGCCAAAAAAACGACAATTTAACAATTTCCCGCAAACTCATTAGTATTTTCTATCGCCGAAAAATTAATAAAATCCAGCGCAGCGCAGTTGATCCTGAGGGGAAACGGCAGAAATGGCGATAAAAAGTAAAAATTGTTTGCAAAAAAAAAAATTGTTAAAGTGAAACCTAGAAGCAGCTTGAGGTAGTCCTATAGCTGTGGCTATGTCAGCCATATATCGCAAACATAAAGTGTGAAAAAAGGATCCAACTAAAGATGCTGGTGTTTTTATTCGTCCGTTGTAAACAGGTGGTATCCAGTCACCACGTGATCCAGCTAGTAAAAGATGTGTTGAATTGTCCAGATTTCGAGACAAATACTGCATAAAAAGATCCAGACTAGGCCAAAGATCAGACAATATTTCTACAGAACGGCTAGGATATGCCTCTAGAAGTGCATGCGCGATGAGAGGGTATGCTGTTTGCCAGTCATTTGTACCAGGATTTCCACCATAAGGACCAGTTGGAAATGGGGTCACATCCGGCACTGAACCATTGTAGAATTGATGTGTTTGACTAGTGCATGGTCCGTAAATTGATGTAGATGGTTGGTCCCAACACTGTTTGCGTTGTGCGTCACGAATTAGCCGTAAAAAGTTTGTATGGAATGAAAACGCATCAAAAAAAGAGTTTAGCGATGTTGCAGATAGACCAGCATCTCCCATCCACCCTCTTTTTTCTCTTTGTGGGCAATCAGTTGGTATAGTCCACAAATTTGACACATGAGATGCAAGTGTTGCATCAAAAATATTCTGAATTAAATCACCATTTTGATTGGTTTGATTCGTTTGAATGGTTTGATTGGTTTGACCAGCATCATCACGATCTTGACGGCTTTGACCAGCACCGATACTAACACTAGCCATTTGATTCACATCCGAATTACGCCTTAATGCCACAGCTTGTAGACCAAACGGGAACATTTTAGCTAGATCGGGACTCAGAAGGGATTCGACACCAGTAGAAGGATTGATTAACTTGGCGGTGGCTTGCATGAACCGGAAACCGTGGTATGTGAATGATGGAGTATATGATCGAATCCCGGGATTAGCGACAGATAGGGGTTTGCCTGGGACAAGCTCAAATATGTAGCCATCGGTCTGATTAGCGCATTCGTACCTATTATGTTGTTGTTGTTTTTTCGCGCCAAACACACACACCAAAACACACACCACACACCAAAGTCAAAACACGCAAAAATGCACAAGTGTTGTGATTCGAGTAAAATTGGAGATCAGGTTTTGCTGCATGAGGACAGCGGACAGGAGGTCGGCATATTGTGCATTATTGATTTCTTCGTTATTACCATTTTCTGGCGTACCAATCAGTCATACTGCACGTCTTCGACGCGTGGTTAAACTCCATTCCAGGATAAAAATTATTATACCTAGCAAAATAATGTTATTTTGACAAACACAAATATTATTTTCGAGAAAAAAAAAAGAACGTAAGCTTTGAGGAAGATGAGCACCAAGCTTTTTCTTTTTTTCTTTTTGCTTACGCTGTTCCGTTGGATGCTGTGATTTCTGTGTGTTCAAATCGCATGATAATCGTAACAGCCGTCGTATTCACCACCGAATTACTATTCACATATTCGTCTATTTCTGTGAGATTCAGCTGAATTGACGTGACTCCGGCCATATTATTCCCGAAATCAAATAAAATAGCGTCAGAACCATCCCCCATTTTATATTTTTCGGTCGATATTGGCTGGTGTTTGTCAATTGTGCGCACAGGTGGCATTAACTGAGGGTATAATTCACCGATTTTCGGATGAATTAACTTGGCTGGTGACCATGTCATCCCGGGAATCGAATTGAATCCCGGGATTCGCAGCGAGTTGGAACACCAGTGGGCGCTGGCCGAATAATTGTTAATTTTTCGCGAGTCGAATATTTCGCCGTGCCAGAGGTGGTCGTATATGATCGGGCCGTGATTCGAAAACCAGTCTCCGGGATTCGATTTTAATGATATTTCGGTTCCATCCGAAAGTTTGGCTGTAATAACCACTCGAGCAGCACGTGTCGAGTCACCAGACTGATCACCTGTTGCAGTTCTATTCGCATAAATGTCCAGATATCCCCACTTTGAGTTTCCAAGTTGGATGCCAATGGCATTGTTAGCTGAGGTAACAAGTGCTTTTGTGATGTTAAAAGTGACATATAGTGTTTTCTTATCATAAACACTCTCTCCAGGGTCCATAATATGATCAGATATCTTCTCTCCGTTCACAAAAAATTCAAATGCCCCCACACCAGTCACATAAGCCCGCGCCCGAGTGACGAATATACCAGCCGAATTACTATTCTTGATTGGTTTGACTAAATCCCAATCAGTACGCAGCTGCGATGCCCCCCCAATCCAATCCGATCCGTCCCAAATGTTTTCTGCTGGTGCAGTCTCAAGTATCCCGGTTTCAACTGGTTGAATCCCAGGATTCGAGGCTGAATCACCGGCAGTGCTCAGCTGCTGCTTGAGTTGGACCTGCCAGTAATAAGTTGAGCCAGGATTCATTTGGCTGGTGGCGATGTTAGGCAATACAAACGCGGGCACAGGTGACGATATCAAGCCGCTGCTCCACGAAAACCCGCCACTGGTTGAGCGAATCCCAGGGTTAGAACCGAAAACCGGCAGTGGGGTACCTTCGCTTGCAAGCACCACCTCGAACCCCGTCACTGTCGGGTAGGAAACTGGTCGCGGGTCGGTGTTTGATTTTTGGGTTGAATTTGTCTTTACGGGTGATGCTGTCCAGGTGAGAGTGAAGGCTTCGCTAAGTGGGAAAGCAGAGTAAGGTGTGTCTTCTGAGCCGAGGCCGTTGCAGCGGAGATGTGTGGCAACAACAGCAAGACTAGAGGCTACACCGACGCCGCGAGTTTCAGCCTCGAATTTGTTAAAATTTATGTTGAGGTCGGAGCCTGAAGGTGGTGAACCAAGGACAGAAATAACCGAAAGAAAGGTGAAGAGGTGGAAATGCGGCATGAGGGTCCACGAAAAAGAAGGGTTTCCAAAGATACTCCAGTCCCTATCGATACCTTGTTCTTTTTTAGCTTCTCTTTATTATTTCCTTTGCTTTTTACCCGGGAAATTATTCCCTTGTTATTGTCACAAGTTGCACAAGTGGAAGTCCGTGGCCGTATCTATTGCCCACCACACCCATACCCATGGCTGGCATATTGACATCAATTGACATCGAACTTTTCTGGCTGAAGCCTTTGCTGCACTCTCTTGTGCAAGCGGTCGACTGACTAACCTAATGCCTACCCAAACCACACCTAGTCAAAACTGGCGGGGTCCGCCCGGAAAATACGTACGGTTCGCGACCCCATTATAGTCGAATAACCACTTTCTGGTTCTTATCCCTTTCATTCGCCACCTGCCAAACGCGTTGCCACCGAACCTGGCGTTCGATATCTTCTGCTTTGCCTTAGTGGCTCTCAGCAGGAACTTCTTGCATGCTCTATCTATGGAACGGTCTACCGACACCCAACCCGTTGGTTTACTTAACAAGCCCGCGGAAGTAGGGGGAGATCGCCAGCTCAAAGAAAAGGTCCCCACCCCTCCATTCACGAGCACGCACAAGCAGGGCTGCGACATGCTGCGTGCCAAGATGAGGCGACCCAGCCAGAATGTGGACAGCCTTGAAGACTTCCGCAAATACGATGGGGAGAATGTGAGAGCGAGTATCCGCGCAGACCTGCTGCACGCTGAGGAGCTGGACGAGCTCAGCGACAAGATCACTCCCGAGCTGAACACCAAGAGCATTATCGCTGCCTTGTTCGCTTCGCTCGCCTTTGGCGTGTACGCGGCTGGGGAGCCGCTGAGCCTGTGCTGGTTTCTTGAAAACAATGGGTACAAGATCATCGTTGTCCTCAACTAGTCTGTCCTGGTCAGGTTCATCGGCTGTGTGTTCGCTGTGGTGAAGCTAGCTCTCGACTTTAACCGTATTTGGAAGACCGACCTACAAGCTCACCTCAAGGAGGTGCACATCTACGACTATAGCACCCACTCGTCTTCTTGGTTGCGCAGTGAAGGCGATATGGCAAGCCTCTTTGCGACGTGAAAAGACACTTCCACACTTCCATGACCAACCCCCGCCTGCTGCCCGGGAGCTCGTTCATCTTTAGCCTGCGCAAGAGAGAAAGAGGCTAGCTTCTTAATTAGGCGGGATGGCGGCGGCATCTCTCGCTTGTCCCTGTTCTTTTTTAGTCCCCGCCAAGGCACACTCAGTTGACCCGGCAGCCAGCAGAGTATAGTTCGTAATAAGCATTGCGCGATGACCGGCCCATGGCATATACGCGTGCATGTTTTTTAGTATACGGTGTATATAAAATTACATAGCATTGACTAAAAAGCCCATAATTATTGGGCTCTTACGTAGTAGCTAATCTGTCTTGAGGAGCTTAAGGATGGTGTTGATGTTCTCAGGGTAATCCGACTCGATCCAATCACCTTCCCACTTATTAAGCAGAACACAGAGTTTCTTTACATGCAACTGAAACTCTGGACTGTTCTTTACTGCAGCTAGGCCCATCAAATCTGCCTCCAATGCTAACTCAAACGGTGGCACCCCTCCCTCTGGGTGAATGACGCACGTTGAGGCGCCTGTCAGCGTTATTAGTTTTGCTGTGATGAGGGGTGCAAGGAATTGGGCCATCGAACAGGGTAGCGAGCCGACATTTTTCTCTATGGGAGGCCAAAATGAAGGCAAAATATCGTTAGCTGGCTGATGACTGACTGATGTGGATATACGTATTTGGTGCTACAGGAATGCGTGTGCACACTGGCATGCAACTTGAGTTACTCTTCAACAGAAGGAAAACCGAAAAAATACAAATACATTCTCCACACACGTATGTAATGGAAAAATTGGTACGATATGGCCAAAATTGGCGTGATTTTTTTTTTTTACCTGTGGTGGCATTTGTCAACATTATTAGATCAGACACTCCGCAACACCTGTAATTTTATTCCAGCAAAACTAACTGTCATTTACCACCAAATTACTGCCTAAAACAATAAAAATGTCAGCTTCAAACCTGTTTCCATCACGTATGACCGAAAGGTTGTACCGCGCACCAGTCACAAGGTTGTTACAGCCTGAGGTGTACCAAAAAACTGTTAAAAGATTTCCAAAAAATTTCCGGTATACGAATCACAGCATAGCAGCAGTGTAAATAACCGCCAAATTAGCTTCAGCTTGACATTTGACAACAAACTTGATTGTTTTTTGCCTTTTTTTTCGACCGAAATTCTGCCGTACAGTGGCTATTGTGACTGCCAGTTTTCTGTTGTTTTTCCCCTGGTGTGTAACTGTAGTTGTGTTGGGGCAAAAGAACTCAGACAATAATGTAAAATGCTGAATGAGAAACGAAAGAAAAGAAAAGGGTTGTAAAAAGTTTTGGATTTAACGTTATTAATTTGACTAATTCCATTTAGTTTGCATCACATCAAATGTGAACATGACCACGATATCCGTTTTGGCCGAAAAAAAAAAAAATGAAAGCGCCCATTCTTACTCTAAACAGTGCATTTCATGCTCGAGAATCCACGATTCAATCGTCCCAACCCATGCCATAACAGCTTCCCCCTTTCGCCTGCGCTTACTGCTACTTGCACTGCTGCCAACAGAAACGGAGCTCTTGACTGATTTACTATCACATTCATTTTTGCCGCTTTTACTCAAGGTTGTTGTAGGGAGGAGCTGGGTGGGAAGGGGGAGAGGTTGGGGGATGTTGAAGCCCATTAACCTTGGTGAGTTGTCGACGTCTTCGTCTGATAGCTCTAAATCATCATCAAATTCTGTCTTCGGCAGTATTCCCGCCATACCAACCGGCGTCAACGCTGCGGAGAAAGACGACGAGAATTCAGGCTTAGCAGGAGGCAGAGAGTGGAGGGTCGAGGATGAGGGGTTTACATCGGAGAAAAACTGAGGGGTCACAGGATTTTTGCTGGTACTGTCACGTCCGACAGGGCTATTAAGCAGCGACGATGTCTTGCGTTTCTCTCCTACACTTTCAATCGGCATTCTGGTTTTCATAGAAGCTGCAGTTATGGAGTACGTGTTCGACGAGACTGTCTGTGGTTTACTAGCCGCCGCAACAATTGTCTCCGCCTGCTGCCCCAAATGGCTGGAAACCTGGTCATTTGATGGCCACTCAGTGGTCTGTTTATCGCCTTCGTCCGTGGTTTGGTTGTGTTTCGCTGCAGCTTTTTTGGCCGCAGCCTGTTTTGCTGCGAGTGTCGCTCGCAGTTGCTGTATCAGCAGCATCTGTTTCTCAACTGCCTTTATGCTGTTGATTTCGTCTGCTGAGCGAGTCTTTGTCTCCTTTTGAGAGCTATCAGCTAGGTTGGACAATATCGGGACAGGAGTTGTAACTCCAGATGGCAAAAAAACGTTATTAGAAGGTTGGGTTAACAACGACGAAGATGGAGTGATAGGCTGGCGTAACATTAGCTGTGAAACAATGTTTGATCCGTCTGACGATGTTTCTCCAATACGAGAACTGCGTGATGTTTGAACGTGATTACCAGTATCGGAAACCGCGAGACTTACTGTCGTACCATCGATACTCTGTCGAGGCTGGTTTTGTTTTACTGGGTGATTTTCTTGATCTATAGTCTTGCCATTTCTCAGTGCAACTGCCCGAGCTGCGGCTTTGATTGCGTTGATTCGGTTTGTAAGGGAAATTATATTCGTTGCTTCTTCTCCTGGCAGCTTGCCAGGGAACTTGGGATAGTACGAAGTGGTACTATTAAGCTCGATGGGGTTTCCGATGCTGCTTGAATGGCTATTGCTCACAGACGTGGCAAGTTGCCTCCGATTTGCAGCTGTGTTGGTTCGACTCGTTGTTGGTTTAGAGACCAAGAAGGACGTCATGGGTGATATTGAACTCTTTTTAGGGATAAGTTGGAGCAGCGGGGTGACTGGTTTGTTGGTAGCTGGTTGAAATTGAGAAGGCTGTTGTGTCGACGAGAAAGACTGCGTGCGCAAATTCGGTATTTGGGGTATTGCTGTTGCTAGCGGCACTGCAATGACATTTTTTCCATTTGCCAAGAGAGTTGGTTGTAAGTTATGTATCTGATTGATCTGGGGAAAACCATTATTCGATTTTAGGACAGTGAAAGTCAGCAAAAAAGTTTTTTTGCACTGGGTGTGTGTTTAACACGAAATAAAATATGGTCACAATATGAAAAACAAAAGAATCTGTAGCAAGGTAAAACATCACAAAAATATGCGCGCCTTTTCTCTGCGTAGTGACGTCCCATGTTGTACTCTGGCGTTTTGTTGCGTGGCGAAAGCTTGCATGCCAGCTTGTTTGGCCTCCATCAGAAGAAAACGAGAGTTTTTGCTTTTGTTGACAGTATTTTTCGCCATGCCGCCGGGCCGGCAAAAGGCCGAAAAATACTATGACTATGACTCAAAAAAGTGCTCAAACGAGGGGTGAAACTTTTTGGAATGGTCGCCATGAAGTTTCTTGCTGCGATTGGCTGGCTCGAGCTCGAGGTGAGGTTTGTTTTAACCAAAGCTTAAAAAAAAGACAGGGAGGGTGGCCTTTTTTTGCTTATTCAACTACACATAATGGTATTCCCGCCGTACAGAGAGCAATTTACCGCCCTACTTGCACACACATAATGGTATTCCCGCCGTACAGAGGGCAATTTACCGCCCTACTTGCACAACCCGCAACCCTTTCCTCTATGCTCACCCTTTATTTTTATATTGTATAATCACGAATACAGGTGGAAGCCTTCGCCGGCCGAACACATCATTTGTTTTCCATTTGCCGCCAAGATAAACAAGAACTGCGTATTGTGTTGACAAGCTACTTCGCAAGCAAATGCTCATTATTGGAGAGGCTCACTTCCGTATTAATGGAAACTCCATGAAGTGTGGTGCGGACCTGCATTTCGTGACTACCGAAAAAAAGACAGGGAGGGTGGTATTGTCGCTTCGCTCCTGTCTTTTTTTTTACCGATTTTTAACCCAACCATAATCTGCAGTTAACTGTCGATGGCTAGACTATTGCAGAAACGTCGCTACTCAGCTTGATGTGCTATGCTACAGAGTGGTGCTGAATCTGGATTTGGTTCAGGATGCATCCCAACAAACGCGAGTAAGTCACTGGGAGTAAGTTTGTGCACTGTGACTTGATTGTTAACTTTGGTAAAGTCATAGTTAATGAGGTGAAAAGAGCGAGTTCTGACGTTTACGTGGGCCACTCAAAGTTCCTGTATCTTATAGGCCTATCAAAGGCAAGAGTAGAGACAAGGATGGGATGTCACTATTCTTCGTCGACAATCAGGTGGCCGCCCTGCCGTACCTCTGAATACTCTTGAAGGCATTGAAAATCTCAAAACACGAAATGTTAAAAAAAAAGACAGGTGGAAATATTACACAGTAACGTGGCTGATGGAAGTTTGAGTCGCATTGCAATAAACCGAATACTGAAGGATTTAATTAAAACTAAGGCGGGTATTTTGCGGGCTTGCTCGACAAAAAACCTCCTTTTTTTTGCCATGAAAAGACAGGTGAAATAATCCGAGAGAGGGTATACTTTTAATTTCAGATATTTACCACAAATTCGGATGCCAACAAGATTGATCATCAGAACTTAATCAAGACAAAAACCACAGAGCTGGCACATCCACCAATAGGTAATGGATACTTCCATCTCAAACACAACCATAAGTTTTTAACCTCGCGTTTTGCAATGTTTTGCAGGTTTATTAAAGATACAATAAAATTACGGGTTATGAAGCCTCATCAGTGACGCAGCAATGGAAGCAAAGTTTGCAATCCTAAATTTAAAAGTGTTTGATGGAAATAAATTGAATTTTTCAATGTGGTTTGAAAGGGTTTTGGGAGGAATTCGGGCTTCAGCACCGAACATGAAGGCATTGGCGGGAAAGGGCCCTTTTGCCGGCCTCAAATATGACCCAGACGCAATAATGGATGATATTCCATTGACACCTGGAATATCACCAGCATCACAACAAGCAAGGTTAAAAACACCTGTCGTGAATTTGAACAGAAAATTCAAAGCAGTGGGTAGCAAAGGAAAGAAAGGTGCAGATCACAAAAAAGAAACAGTAGAAAGAGATAAAACCATCGAAACACCGGAAAAAAAGACAGAGTTAAAGCTAACCGGGACAAGTTGCAAGCACTATTCAATCACTACTGTGAGAAAGTGTATTATTTCGTTGTAAACTACATCGACGACACAGTGTTCAGACAGTTGAAAGTAAAAGGGTTGGCTAGTGGGGACGGATTTTCCGCTTGTAAACTACTTAAGGAAATATATGAGACAGGCAGCACACAAAGGCTGATGCAAAATTTCACCAAATTCGTGAATCTAACCGAAGCAAAAGCAGGAAGCCTGACTGCATTCACGTACGAGTTCAACGAGCTGTTCCAGTACCTTAAGCAACAGAAATCAGAAGTGCCAGATGCATTAGCAATGTGCATGTACCTAAAGGGTTTGTCACCAAAACATGCCAGGGTGGTCGATCGAATGAAGGATGAATCGAGAAACAAGATACAAACATTGGAAGAAGCTATGGAAAGAATCGCTCACAATGCAGAGAATTCCCCAACAGAAATGGGAGCTGTTGGTGCAGGGGGACAAAACAGCAATCCAGGTAAAGAAAATTCTGACAAGAACAACGATCGAGAAGGTTTTGACGCAACAAAAAGTCACAATTGTTTCAACTGCGGGAAAAAGCACATAGGGGGAAAACGAAAATGCAGTTAACCATGCAAGAGGTGTGGATCTTCCGAACACGTGCGATACCACTGCCCACCGCCGGGTTATCCAATGCCACCAGGCACTGACTTAATGAAGATAAACAAGGTCCTATATGGTCAAATCCAAAGTGCATTTTACTGGTACGAACACATGGATAAAGGTTTGGAAGAAGAGGGATTTGTCGAATAGCCAACTGCCAAATGCTTGTACGTAAGGCCAGAAATGAAATGCAAACCGCCAAGCATAATTTTCGTTCATGTGGATGATGGGTGTTTGATGACAACCAACCAGAAAGCAGCGCAAAAAGGGATTGATCGACTGAATCAAAAGAATAAATTAGACTCTGAAGAAATGAATTGGTACATTGGCTTAAAATTCGAGCATACGAAAGACAAAGGCAAATTGAAAATATCATGCCCAGCGTACATCGAGGACATGCTGGGAAAATTCAACATGAGTAATTGCAATCCTGCATTGACACCAGCTGATCCGAATGTTGAATTACATAAAAATGAAGGAGAACCGCACGACTGTCCGTACCAAGAGGCAATTGGATCGCTTATGTACCCAAGTACCAAATGCAGGCCAGACATTATATTCATTGTAAACAAACTATCGTCATACAACAACAACCCCAGCAAAGTTCATTGGACAGCAGTGAAACGTGTACTCAGATACATGAAAGGCACAAAAGATAAAGAGGTCTTCTTCAAGCGGAATATGCAGAAAGGGACAAGCTTGTTACAGGCTATAATGAACAGTAAGATTGATGTTTACATGGATTCAGACTATGCGATGGACTGTGATGCAAGACGAAGCACGTCAGGATACATGATATGTCTGAATTGCAACCTGGTCTATTGGGCCAGCAAAAAACAAGCAGTAACAGCGCAGAGCACTGCAGAAGCCGAGACAATTGCAGCATGTGAGGGAGTTAAGCACGCTCAGTTTATTCGAAAGACACTACACGAAGTTCAAATGATACTTAGTGGTCGGGCTGCAGAAATGAATCAAGGGGAGCAGAACTGCCACTCCATCTGTCTGCAGAGCAACACAATCGATACGAGCCTGTTCATCGACAACAAGGCTGCTAAGAGAGTGGCGTAAAGCGGTGATTTCACCAAGCGAATGAAACATATCGACGTGCGTTATTATTATTTGGCAGAACAGGTCAAAGAAGGAACAGTATCAATTCATCACATCCCCAACACTGAAAATCCAGCGGATTTATTCACCAAACCGGACACTGAAAGTATTCAGGCATTTGGTCGGCCAGCTGGTTCAGTAGAACACCAGCGCCGAGGGGAGCGGAGAATTAAGGTACATACGCGCAAGCAGTAGCAGCATAAGGTAGATCAATAGCTAGAAGCTTAGAATTACACCCCAACTCGTAAACGGTTGGAGGACCAAACCGAAAATCGAAAGATTAAATCGGCCGAAATATTATTTCGGATTTTTGTGTGTTTGTCTTAAGACAAAAACCACAGAGCTGGCACGCCCACCAGTAGGTAATGGATACTTCCATCTCAAACACAACCATAAGTTTTCAACCTCGCGGTTTGCAATGTTTTGCAGGTTTATTACAGATACAATATAATTACGAACTCGCTCTTTTCTTCGTTGGTGTGTTGTAGCAGAGAAAAATCAAGACGGTCGAGTTCGTCAGTCGGTTCTTCACTTCATTGGCTTTTACATCATGGGTCTTTTTGCGAGGCGTTGATAGTTTCAACAACCCCTTGGCCCCTCTCTACTACTGACTATGTGATGGGTTCATCCAAAATTTCTGAATTGGTTGATTTCTTTACAAACCACTACGATCCTCCCTGTCTTTTTTTCATGAGAATACATTTTGCCCTTCATGTTGCTGGTTGAGGGCTTCTACCACGTGTCTGCACGATTTATGAAGTCTCATATCGCACTTAAGGCGTCTTAGCTCATACTCTAAATTTTCCATTTGCTGCTGCGATGTCTCAAGCCTCTTCTCCGATTCTCAACCGCAGCTGAGAGTGAAGCGCTCCAAAAATTTGACAACACGATCTAGCTCTATCGGAAGCTCCTGCCGCCTCTCCGAGGGGGGGTTATGATGGCAAGAGCCCCAAGGCAATTCGAGTAGAGATTGGGACAGAAAAAAAAGACAGGGCAGAACCAACGGCACTTGAGACTGTTGAGAGTTCCTTATACAGATCACAGATATCATCGGTTAAACCAAAAGAAACAAAACATATAATAAACACTTTCTTATCCGGCCGTATGCATAACGATTATTAAACTAACGAACGAATTGTGTTCTTTACAGAAAAATCATGACAAACCCCCAAAGGGGTCTCCAAGTTCGCCAATTTCAAGAATAGGAGGTAAAACAAAGCAAATCAGGCATACTAGACTACTTGATTGTTTCCCAGACTGTACAACTTACATAGAACTTTTTGTAAGTGGTGCTGTTTTTTGTAATAAAACAGAGGCAAAACAGTCCGTTCTCAACGATTACGATACGAATATCTAGGTCTTTTTACCCTGTTGAAAGAAGGCAACTATGATGCGGGTGAAGTCAAGGGAGTTATGCCAAATAGGGAATATGTTTCTTTCACCATTTTTGGATTAAACCATGATGAACGGTCTCGCACATATAATCACAGTTGGCACGACTGCCCTCTAGTAGAAACTCGCCGTGTTGGTTGTAGAGACCGTCCTTTTCTTCAAGTTCTTCCTCTCCCATCAGAGCGTTCACCTCACGATTAGAAATCCCATGATTCCAGTTATTTCCTCGCTGGCACAAGAAGTGTGTGTGGGTATGTGCAAATAAATTTCCAAAACGAGTTTCCTCTCGATCTTCATGGTCTCGGCATCGGTAACCAGCATGATGTTATACCCAGAACCTGGAGGGGTGTCTTCACATTGTGAAGTTTAACAGTAATGTCAATATCATCAAAACCAACCACATACTTCATTACACGAGATCAGAAGAAAGTCTCTTCCCCATACAAAAACTGTGCGGGAACCAGAATCCTCGTCTTCCAGCTCTTCAGAATCCTCGTTTTCCAGCTCTTTAGATAATCTACACACGAAGTCAAAGTTGGCACGACTGCCCTCTAGTAGAAACTCACAGTTTTTGTTAAACACGCCATCTTCAAACTCGTTCATGTGGGTTGGTTTTTGGTTCTGCTTGGACTTTCACCTCTAAAATTGGAATCCCATCGATAATCGGCGAATTTTCCGATGACATTCTTGCTCTCAATTTTTTTTTGGGGGGTCAGCCCATCTCAAACCCTTCCGGGTATTGAAAAAATTCACCGAATAACACAAGTTCTTTTTCCAAGCAGGAAATATTGGATGTATCAAGAGACCGTGAAAAAGAAGTCCAAGAGAGCATATCGAGTAAAGAGCGTGTGTGGAAAACCAAGGAAGGATGGGTAAAACAGAGCAAATTTTCTGCTGATGAAACCCTTAAAATTCTACAGGAGAAATTTTAGTGCCGAACTCCTTCTCTACCAATATTCGCAAAGAGCGGCTGCAAGAGGCGGAGCAGCTGCTTATCTCCATAATGTGATGAACAAGCAGCGCTTGGGAGCGCTGTTCAAGGCCGATGTCAGTAGTAGAGGGGCGAAGGGTCGTACAGAACTCTCTCTCCGTGCTACAGCACACGGTAAAACCAAGCCAGCATAATCTCACCACCGTCATAAACAGTGCCAACCTCCATGTTGGAAAGGTCGTAGAACTCTCGCTCTGTGCTGCATGAAACACACGGTAAAACCACAGAATAATATACACTCTGCAGCTGGATGCTGCTCTTTCCATTTGTAAGCTTCGCCAGTCGAGTACTGATGTTTCACGATTCGCGAGATAAAATAATTTGCTTCCATCATATCAGGACAGGTGTTGTTAGCAGCAGTGAGACACTCAATGAAAACGCAGTATTGTAGGCTCTTTTTGCTTTATTTTCCTGCACGTAAACGCCATTTTCGGTGTTCCAGAGTAATGAGAACATGCCTTGCATGTGAAGGTTTTGTAAGGAACTGCAGGTAGGTCAGATCAGCTATCACGAATCCCTTAATATTGAGTGGTTGTGAGCGAGTGCTTCCTAAGCCAAGTGTTGCTAGAAAATCATCCCGAATTCGCTGAATATGACATTTGAAGTTTTTGTCAGTAAAAGCAACCTTCCTACTCGTGTTTTCAAAATTGGCAAAGACCTTCCTGTGGTTCGCTGGAGCAGAAGAATCCCTGCTGGCGAAGCCATGGGTCCCAACAAACTTTCTTGTGCGAAGCGCCAATTCTCGAAGATACACGGAAAGCTGGAAAGAGATAGGCAGCTGATTTTGTGTTTTGTTATCGTAAGCTGATTTTCGAGAACCTCGATCCACTTTTTCTGCATGTCCAGAAAGTTTGCGAATAACCCAAGCATCTCGATCTTCTCTATTATTTAGCTCATTAGCTTCATTCACAAGTTCACTGAGCCTGAAATCAACATAAAACTGGACGCGCTGACCATGCGTTTCGAGCCAAAGCTGCGTGACACAGATAGCCTGCAAAGTTTCAACCAAAGGATCCATCCAAAGTTCTTCTCCTATCGATTTCTCCTTTTCTCTGATACTTTTTAGTATGGTGCTCGCATATGAAGCCAAGAATCGCTTCAGCCAGTTCACACCACAAAGCGACGCCATCTGTCGAGCTTCGAGCAAGTTTTGCCGCGAAAAAGCTTCCCGACCGTCTGCTTTAGCCCCCTTGGCATAGTCTGACGCAAATCGCTGTGCTTGGGTTTTGAACCATTCTGGAAATCCACGGTTTTCAGGTTGTTTGGGAAGATCAAAGTCCATCGCCCTTTTTTTATAGATGTTTGCTGGAACGACGAGAGTGGCACGATTTACAATCGCACAAAACACTGCAATACCGTAAAACTTCCCACCTTTTGTGCTTGAAGACAACGGAATCGCTAAAATTCACACTGTTCCGCAAAATATCCACAACATGTGAGTAGACACACTTCGGGATCTGCCAATGCTGTCTGGGGCTGAGAGAGTACATCCTCATCCATTCGAATGCCCTAATGTGAAAGCTTCGTGAACATCGCATACGTTCCAACTTGACATGCGCATTGATGACGTCCACGGAGCTTCTGGCTGGCAGTAGTTGCCGCCATCGTTTCGCTGCAATGTATAGGGTCATCCATTGATCCAACCATAACGCGCTATTGGTTTGCAGACTGAGTTTGAAGGTATATTTGTAAAGCAGAAGGTTGAGTTCGTTGCCCCCCCCTTTTTCTTTCCATTCGTGGAACTCGAAGACATTTGGGGGCAATATGAAGGACATATCCTTTACTTAAGCTACCACTACGAGGTACAATCTAATTGGAGATATCTCGCCGTTACCATCAACGAAATGGCAGTACGCGTCCTTACAACTCAGCATAGTTTCCAAGTTACGCGTAAGGATTTGCAGGAGAGCATGCGCTATCTTTTCATGATCCCAGTACATGAAGAGAAGATGCTCTTCTATGGTGGAGAAGAATGTCAATGGGCGTCTACCGGGTGAATGATATATTAGTGGCAAAATCTCTTCACAAAAAAACAAAAAAAAAAACCTCGTCCTTCTTTTCATCCACCTCATCCTTTTTCTTGACCCTGGTTTTTGTCTGTTGGGAAAGTATCATCTCCCGCATCTGTTCCATCATCGCTTTCAATTCCTCAGTCTGGGTTGAGGGGGTATCCTTCACAAAAGTACAGCTGACAATTGTGTGGTACTGGTATATGATACCATTAATTGAGCATACTCTTACAAGCTGCAAATAACAGCTGTTAGCAATTCAGGCTACGTACGCACCTGGCTCCCTCCAGAGTCTGGCGGATGAAGCTAGCCTGTACGTGTGTTCTGCACATGAATTATTATGATCGACAGCCACCCGAGTCGAGCCAATCGTCAGGATCGAAGCATCTCCCAAAGTTTAACACGCAAGCATCGCCCACCTTTTTCATCGCGTCCTTCGCGTTTATATTCCACAAAGCACGCAAAGTATGACAAAGGCAGCTGTTGGACTATTGTCAAAGCAAGTTTTCTTATCATCTTTCTCGAGCTTATTTAGAAAGAGGACATCTGTTTAGGCGTGTACTTATATCCGTCTTTCTTGAGTCCGTACTCATTGAAAATCTTAACAACGTGTTTGCACACCTTATTCTTGAGTTTGAGCACGCAACGGTAATGAAGCAATGAATGTATGAAATCATTCGTGTACTTTATTCGAAGTGACCTGATGCGATTCTTCAAGTTTTTTGACGTACCCTGGCAGGCAGGTGTACTTCTCGCGAAGCACTCAAAAGGCTCATGACCTGTTGAAATCCAGAAAAGGCAAGGCCCGATAGATTGTACATACTGTGTGTATTTGTTCCGAAGTGCTGGATTCAAAGAATCTGCCAAACTTCGTGAGCCAGTTGCAGTGCGATTCCGAGCCATCGGAGGCGGAGATGTCTCTGCTCTGCCGCAATGATTGGGCTGTGGCGCCAAGTCTGAAGCCACAAACGGGCTGGCGGGAAAAAATTCGACGAATTATTAATTTTGCGGCTTGAAATCTTCCCAGCCGCCAAGCATGGTAGTGGGACAGGTTCAAACGGAACCCCATGAAGAGGCCGCATTGCAGCTCGTCCATGCATGCAGCCGCGCAGGGAGGTAATGAGCTGGACTAGAAAGTAAAAAAACAACAACTGGTTCTAACTGTGTTTCATATGCAGAATGAAGCATTGCCAGAAGTTGTTTCTGTTGTTCAAACAACCCCCCTCTCCATTCAGAGCAGCTTAGGCTTCATCAGGTACATAGCTATGCCCCTGGAAGCACTGCGAAGCTCCGCAAAATTAAATTGTTCTTTTGCGTTTTTAAGAGTAGGTTGTATGCTGATCGGAATGGGGTGTATGCTGCTCGGGGCAAGTGCGATGGCAAGTGCACTGCTGGGAAGGCAACCCTCGCGTTTAAGAGCGCTTTAAAACAAGCGAATTTAAAAAAGCCCAGCCTGGCCCAGCTGGATATGCACAAGGTTGACTGGCGCTGGAAGCTGTCACCAAACGTATCTCCGAACTCGAAGGAAATGTGAAGGACCTAAAGCCGCAACCAACGTCAAAGCAGCAGCAAGAACTTTGCGGGAAAAACTGGTTTCCGCACCTGTTTTGGCCTCTCTGCAGCTGTAAGCTGTAAGAAGAGCTGGCAAAGTACAAAGATT
>JACKZZ010006905.1_pt1 | contig 22665 bp, 35 predicted proteins | sample 8027871 | NCBI WGS metagenome assembly JACKZZ01 (sample SAMN15724774, study PRJNA655200) | protist metagenome | isolation source: fluorescence activated cell sorting (FACS) single amplified genomes of... | place: USA: West Boothbay Harbor, Gulf of Maine | collected 2000-07-19 | reverse complement strand
TGAAGAATTTGAAGATCGAAACAGTTTAATTAATGCAGTACTTGATAAAATGGGCACTCAATCGTCTAATAAAGATAAATAATAGTAACAAGGATATTCGCGATGAAAAGTTTAAAACATTATTTGGCAGAAAATGAAAGAACATACGAGTTTAGATTACGTAGTGTTGTAGATATGTCAAACGAACAAATTGATAAATTAGAAATGCATATGAAAAAATATAATGTTGAGAGTGTGAGCTCTCCTAAGAAAACAATTATGCAACAAACTCCTAGAGGATTTAACGCAGACTTGGGTCCTAGAGAAGTATTTGTCACTGATATTGCCACCAAGTTGCCAGTAACAACTGCACAACTAAAAGATGAAATTAGAGTATGTTGTGGACTTTCAGAAGGCGAATTAATAGTCAATAGTAAACATGAATCACAAGAGCTTTGGGAAACAGATGAAGAAGCTGTAGATGAAGATGTAACAAGTGTTCTTGCCGATGCAGAATATAAAGACTCAGAAAAGGTTGACCATAGTGAGCATTATGGTGATGCATATAATGAAAAAATGATTAAAGATGCAGTAGGATCTAGTGAGCTATACAAAGAATATAAGGTGTAACATGGATTTAAATGATTTATACAAATTAGCAGGAATTCAAAAAAATGATACACCTGCAATAGAGCCAACAGAAGTATCTGAACAACCAATGGGTGATAGAGAACAAATGCAAGCAATGATTGCGTTAGTTTCTCCAGAACTTTTAAATAAATTACAAGGCACAACAGAAGTTGAAGAAGTTGTTAGCGATCCAGGCGGACAAGGTGAAGGCTATGCTAATAGTGGTGCAGAGATGGGCTACGATGGTAAGGCAAGAGAAGTAAAGCCAAATGATACTGCTGGTGATACAAGTTTAAGACGTTATTTAGGTGCAATGGGAGACCATGTTTCTATAGACGAAACAATATATCCAGATCATACAATAGATAGTGTATCTGAAGCATATACCGACTTTAAAAAAAACTCTGAAATAGACGAAGCACATGCATGCGGATGCGATGATAGTTGTGCATGTGGCGGCAATTGCGGCCCAGACTGCAACTGTCACAGTGGATGCAGTAATGAGGTTGCAACTGAATCTAAAAACCTTCATAATACAGATTGGCCGACTGATGAAATGAGACAGCATGCTGAAAACGCTGTACGTCATGGATTTACGCCAAGTGATTCAATTGATCATATTTTTTCTATGGCACATCCTGAAGAACAAGAGTGGATCAAACATAACATGGATGATTTAGAAGAAATGTTTGCACAGTATGAAGTAGACGATGAAGACGTTAAAGAATCAGAAGAACGTCCATACATTTGTGTACACGCTAAAAAAGGCAAGCACGAATGTCATGCTTCATCATCATATGGTGCGGCTCAAAAAGCAGCAAAGCATTGGGGACTAAAATCTACAGCAGGTATCGATGCACACTTAGCAGTAGAAGAAGCAGTAGAAGAAGATTTTACCCCAATGACAAAGTGTCCGGATTGCGATGGCGATGGCGAGGTTGAAGTTGAAACATACAGACCACAAAGTTTTAGCAGAGATATTGGTGAGATTGATAGTCGTATGGAAACATGTGAAACTTGTAACGGTGATGGTGAAGTTGAAGATGAAGACTACGACTGGGACCAAATGGAAGAAGCCGATGTTGAAGAGGGTAACAAATTCTCACTAGAACTTAAAAAAGCAAAAGACGCCAACCAAGATGAGTTTAAAGTAGACGGTAAAACCTACAAAGTAACAGAAGCTGAGGGTGAAATGTACGATGATGACGAACAACTAATGATTCGTTGGTCAACCGATGATGGTGAAACATGGAACCTAGAAGCATATAATAGAAATGATCAATATGTTCCATTATCACAAGAGGAAGAAATGCGATACATTGATCAGATTAGAGACGAAGAAGAAGATAGACAAACAATGTCTGCGGACGATGCTGCACATGCAATGCGTGATACAATGCGTATGGATGACGACATTAATATGTTAAGAAAGTTAGCAGGAGTTTAATAATGTTAGAACAAAAAATAGATAGAACTTTTATGGGCGCAATGAGTAAAGTAGATGCATTACAGAAAGTATTTCGTAACGAAGGTTTACTAGCAAAAGCAGTAGTTGACATTGGCGGTGACTCAGACTTCACCGAAATCCAAGAAGCATGTAACGAGCTATATGATGCATTGGAACGTGGACATCATGACGGTGTAGCACACTTAGGCGGAAATACAGAAGAATCATTAGAAACAAACGAATCAATTAATACTCTTAAGACGCTATCAGGCATCTTATAAGTAGGTTTACATTAAAGAGGCTGCATAATATTGTAGCCTCTTTTTCCTATCATAAGTAGTTGTATGTCAGTAGATACAAATTTAATAAAAAAACCATATCAAAAGGAAAAATTTACAAACGAACAGTTCCAAGAACTTGCTCGTTGTGCAGTTGATCCAGAATACTTTATGTTAGAACATTGCTATATTCAGCATCCCACAAAAGGACGTATGAAATTTGCATTGTTTGACTATCAAAAACGTTTAGTAGAAGTATATCATCAAAATCGTTATAGTATTGCTATGTTACCCAGACAAACAGGTAAATCAACTTGTGCGGCAGGATACTTATTATGGTATGCAATGTTTAATCCAGATCAAACTATTCTTATTGCGGCACACAAGTACAGTGGTGCTCAGGAGATTATGCAACGTATACGATTTGCATATGAAACATTACCTAATCATATACGTGCAGGTGTTACTGCATATAACAAAGGAAGTTTAGAGTTTGATAATGGTAGCCGTATTATTGCACAAGCTACAACTGAAAATACTGGACGTGGTTTATCCCTATCGTTAGTATACTTAGACGAGTTTGCATTTGTACCTCCACGCATTGCTAAAGAGTTTTGGACAAGTTTATCACCAACACTTAGTACAGGTGGTAAATGTATGATCACAAGTACACCCAACCAAGACAATGACCAATTTGCTCAAATTTGGAAAGCAGCAAATAAAACTATTGATCAATATGGTAATGAAACAAAAGTAGGAGTTAATGGATTTAAACATATTCTAGTTAATTGGAAAGAACATCCGGACAGAGACCAAGACTGGGCTGACGAAGAAGCAGCCAAAATTGGTGAAGAAAGATTTAGACGAGAACACGGATGTGAATTTATTAGTGCTGACGAAACACTTATTAGTGGACTAATATTGCCAACACTAGAGTCTAAAGAAGTATACAAACGTACAGGTCAAGTACGCTGGTATAAAAATTTACAAAAGGGAAAAACTTATATTGCAGGGCTTGATCCAAGTTTAGGTACTGGTGGTGATAATGCGGCAATACAAGTTTTTGAACTACCAGGAATGAATCAAGTAGCTGAATGGATGCACAACAAGACGCCAATCACGGAACAGATAAGAATACTCAGACAAATACTGAAGGAAATAGAACAAGAAGTAACCGATACTGAAATATATTGGAGTGTGGAAAATAACACGCTGGGTGAAGCTGCCCTTGTGGTCATAGCGGAAATGGGTGAAGAAAACATTCCTGGTACATTAATTAGTCAGCCAAAAAGCAGTAATAGAGGACACAGAAAAGGATTTACAACAACTAATAAAAGTAAACTTGAGGCATGTAGTAGATTAAAGAACTGGATTGAAACTGGAAAAATGGTGGTTAACAGCGAAGCGTTATTACAAGAGCTTAAAACGTTTATTGCTAGGGGATCAAGTTTTGCTGCTAAATCTAGCGAAACAGATGATTTAGTTATGGCAAGTGTACTAGTTGTCCGTATAGCTCAACAGGTTGCACAGTATGACGAAGTAACTTATGAAGAGCTTAAAGATAGTTTTGATGAAGAAGGAACTGACGCACCAATGCCAATTATGATCTTTTAGCATAAATAATACAAAGGACGTGATATGATTAGTGATGACAAAATAACAACTGGTATTTTTAAAATTTTAAAAGGCAACGGTTATAATATAGAATTATTTACTGAAGAAGGTGAAAATACTATTGATCCAAATAATGCTCGTAGATTCTATGTTAAAGATATGGGAGCAATGGTTAATTTTGAAACTAGTAATGCTAATAGAGAAATTAGAGTTAGTGTTAGTCAAACCACTAGTGTAGAACAACTAAAAGATACATTGGCTCAGTTAAAAAATTTAGCCAATAAAAGTATAGTAGAATATACACTAAAGAGTTTTTCTAAAGCTATTACTCCTAAAGATCAAGATTTTGAAGCACAAAAGGCGAGAGATATGAAACAAGATGTACAAGAAGGCATTAGCACAGCATATGGTAGCACAAAAAGTAGTTATCAAAAATTAGAATCAGCAAAGTTGGTTATTAAACACACTAAACCAGTCAATGAAGAAACACGTGGTAGCAGAAGTAGAAATATTAGTGCTATCTATATTGAAAACGCAGATGGTGAAAGACATAAATTTCCAAGTAAAAATCTAGCAGGTGGCCGAGCAATGTTGCGTCATATACAACAAGGTGGACAAATGCATGACGATCTTGGAGAACATATCATTGAACAGTGTAAAGAACTTAGTAAACTAAAAGAGTTTAAAAAGTATAGTCAACGTAATGGATTAGTAAATGAAGAGACAAACGATATTCTAGAAGCAGTTACAGCAAGAATAGAACATGTTAGAGAAACAATTAGTAAAATGAAAGGCAGTAAAGGATATGCTGCTATGCGTGATACATTCGAATCAAGAGAGTTAAAAATTAACGAAAGAGATAAGACTTCACTACGCAACCAATTTACAGTACGGCATTTTGACGAAAATTTAGAAGATGCGTTACCATATGTTAATTCAATTATGAAAGAGATAAATGGCGTTAAGGAAGCAAATATTGCAGCGTCTAATACAGTTAAAGAACTAGCAGAAGCAATTGCAGAAATGGAAACTATTAACTTCACTGGTGCTGATCCAAAATCAGATCCAGAAAATCCATTAGTTAATGAACATTCAGCATCTGCGTCAGCTAATACACAACTTGCAATGACAATGAAATACTTTTCAGAAGCAGTTTGTGAAAACGAAAAACTATCAGGATTACTTGAACAGTTTGGTAGTATGGTAACTGATGTTACTGATCAATCAACAATAGCAGCAGGTATTGCGGCAGTCAAAAATATGATGCCAAAACTTTCTGCTAAAACAAGTGAAAGCAGTGAACGTAACACTGTAGATTATGAAGCACAATTTGAAAGCACACTCGACAGTTATGAGTTTGATGATTTATTTAAATAAAATCTTGACAATCTAGACAAAACGTAATATAGTGGTAACATGTATTATTATATACACTGTTGTCACAAAGGCATACTTAGGCAAACAAACATAGGCAAATAGGAGATTAAAACTATGGCATCATTAGCAGAAATTCGAGCAAAATTACAAGCATCTGAGCAAGGCAATCAACGCCAAGGCGGAGCAACTGGTGGAGATAACGCTATCTTCCCATTTTGGAACATCCCAGAAAATACAACTAGCGTGATTCGCTTTTTACCAGATGGAGATACGGAAAATCCGTATTTTTGGAGAGAGCGTCAAATGATCCGCATGGAATTTGCGGGTGTAAAAAACCAACCAGACAGTCGTAAAGTGATTGTTAATATTCCATGTAATGAAATGTGGGGGCCAGTGGGCAGTTGCCCAGTACTATCTGAAGTACGTGCCTGGTTTAAAGATCCTAACTTAGAAGAAATGGGTCGTAAGTATTGGAAAAAACGTTCATATGTATTCCAAGGCTTTGTAACTGAAAATAGCTTACAAGAGGAATCTCCAGATAATCCAATCCGTAGATTTATTATTAATCCAAGTATCTTTAATATTATCAAAGGTGCATTAATGGATACAGATTTTGTTGAACTTCCAACAGATATTGAACAAGGTACTGACTTCCGTCTTACTAAAACTACTAAAGGTCAATATAGTGATTATAGTACGAGTAGTTGGGCACGCCGTGAGCGTAGTTTAGACAGTAATGAGCGTTCAGCAATTGATACTCATGGGTTGTATAACTTAAATGACTATCTTCCTAAACAACCTAGCGAATCTGAATTAGCAGTAATTGCTGAAATGTTTGAAGCTAGTGTAGATGGGCAATTATATGATGCAGAGCGTTGGGGTAATTTTTATCGTCCAAGTGGTGTACAAATCGATACATCAAATAGTGCGCCAAATACGTCAGCTGGTAAAGCACCAGCGGCAAGCATTCCACAAGCACCAGTAGCACCAGCACCAGTTGCTGATGGTCAACCAGCGCCTGTACCAGTTGCTCCCCCTGTTCAACAGGAAGTAGTAGCACCAACACCGCAGCCTGCTCCAGTAGCAGAGCCAGCGATAGCAGGTGGTGATGAAGCTAAACCATCAGCACAAGATATACTTGCTGCTATCCGTAACCGCGGATCATAATTAACCTTACATCTTAAAGAAGGCAGTACTATGCTGCCTTCTATTATTCTTATTAGGAGACATAAATGCCAAGACCTTTTGACGTAAGTAAATTCCGCAAAAGTATTACCAAAGCGGTGCCCGGACTAAGTGTTGGGTTTAATGATCCAGATACATGGATTTCAACAGGTAATTATACACTAAACAAACTAATCAGTGGAGACTTTAATAAAGGTATTCCACTAGGTAAAGTATCAGTATTGGCTGGAGAAAGTGGCGCAGGTAAGTCATATATTGCGGCTGGTAATATTGTTAAACAAGCACAAGACCAAAACATCTTTGTTGTGCTAATTGATACTGAAAACGCACTAGATGAGACTTGGTTACATGCACTGGATGTAGACACAAGTCCAGACAAATTGCTAAAACTTAACTTAGCAATGATTGACGATGTAGCCAAAGTTATGAGTGATTTTATGACAGACTACAAAAAAGAATGGGCAGACAAAGAAAAGGATGAACGTCCTAAAGTATTGTTTGTAATTGACTCATTAGGTATGATGTTGACGCCAACTGATGTTAAACAGTTTGAAGCAGGTGATATGAAAGGTGACTTGGGTCGTAAGCCTAAGGCATTAACGTCATTGGTTCGTAATACTGTCAATATGTTGGGAGAATACAATGTAGGACTAATGGCAACTAACCATACATATGCATCACAAGATATGTTTGATCCAGATGATAAGATTAGTGGCGGACAAGGCTTTATCTACGCAAGTAGTATTGTAGTTGCCATGCGTAAACTTAAACTAAAAACTGATGCAGATGGTAACAAAACATCACAGGTACATGGTATTAGAGCGGCGTGTAAAGTAATGAAAACACGTTATGCTAAACCTTTTGAAAGTGTACAAGTGGAGATTCCATATGAGACAGGAATGTCACCATATAGTGGACTTGTTGAGTTTTTAGAAGCAAAAGAGGTTCTTAAGAAAAGTGGCAATAGTTTAGAATATACTAGTCATGTAACTGGCGAAGTAATTAAAATGTTTCGTAAACCTTGGAATGCTAATAAAGATGGTGCTCTTGACCTAGTTATGACAGAATGGGATGACATCGCTGTTGACAAAGCAGCCGATGAACTAAATAACCAAGCTGATGACCAAGTATTAGAGGACAACGAATCATATGAAAATGAGTGAAACAGAACTATCTACGTTTATTGATATTTGGATTTCGTTAAAGCCTTACATTAATTCTAAAGATAGAGATTCTGCATGCGAAAAATATTTAGAACTGATTAATGAAAATTTACATGATTTAAGTGAAGTTGGTGATGAATGGTTTGGCTATGATAATACACTTGATAAATCACTCAAAGAAAACTTTTATAGTGAGCCCACTGGTGGTGACTATGAACAAGATGAGGATGACGACTGGTAATGAGCGCATGGTTTGGTAAAATACGCCAAGACTTAGCTAACATTATTCCTGCAATTGATTACTTCGAACTACAATTACAAGAAGCAAAACTTGAATGTGGTCTCAAAGGAAACGTTGAGAGACACAGTAGAGATATGCCTGGTATAGTAGAATATCGATTTAATCAGTTACAGGAACTAGAAGCTATACTTGAATATTTGAATATTGAAATGCGTAAAATACGCAATAAGCATTATCGCATATATTTGGAAGGATATAACAAGGCACTTTCAAGTAGAGATGCAGAAAAATTTGCTGATGGCGAAAGTGAAGTAATTGACCAACAACATATTATTAATGAGCTTTCATTAGTAAGGAACAAGTTTATGGGATTAGTTAAAGCACTTGATGCCAAACAATTTCAAATTAATAACATTGTAAAACTACGTGCAGCAGGTCTGGAAGATATTAGTTTATGAATTGGATGGAAATTGATAAGATACTTCATAGTATGATTTCCATCTATAGTGATAAAGAGTTATTGTATAGTGATGTAAAGAAAAAATTTAAATGGACTGATAGCCAAGTAGAAGCGGCTGTTGGTCCATTGTTGCGATATGGTGACTTAAAGAAAGTTGAAGAAATAAAGCCTAAGACTAACCCCAAAAAGAGGAAAACAAAGAGAAAATGATTATAACAATAGCAAGTGATCATGGAGGTTACAAAACCAAAGAAGCGATCAGTGAATGGTTGCTAGAACAAGGACACAATGTCAGAGACTGGGGTTGTGATAGTGAGGAAAGTTGCGACTATCCAGACTATGCAAAAGGTGTTTGCGAACTAGTAGCAGACGGTGGCGCAAACTTTGGTATCCTAGTGTGCGGCACAGGTATTGGCATGAGCATGACAGCTAATCGTAATCCAAAGATTCGTGCAGGGCTTTGTAAAGATACACATACTGCAATGCTTACAAGACAGCATAATAACGCAAATGTACTGTGTTTGGGTGCAAGAGTAACTGATCCAGCTTGGATTATTAACATAGTTGACACCTTTCTCACTACAGAATTTGAAGGTGGCAGACACGAAAAAAGAATAGAAAAACTTTAAGAAAAAGGTTGACTACCAATACGTCTTACTATATGGTATAAGAGTAATAGCGGAGATGGTACATATGCTTTATTCAGTAATTGGCGGAACTAAAAAAGAACGTGCAGCGGTAACTGAAGCACTTTGGTTTGCTAAATCATATCTACTTCCCAAGCATCGTAAACTGACAGTTGATGTTGAAATTGCACCTGGATTAAGTGCTGAAGCAGATCTAATAGATGGTGATGATGATAGAGAATATGAACTAAGAGTTCGCAAAGGACTTAGCTACGAAGATTTAATTACTGCTATCTTTCACGAAATGGTACATGTAAAGCAGGCAGTACGTAAAGAGTTTCCAATGTTTGAGCCTAGTGACATTCCTTATTTTGATCGTCCTTGGGAGATTGAAGCATATGCTGAACAAGAAAAAATGTTAGAAAGTTTTAATAACAGTGTTGACACTAGGAACTCTTGATGCTATATATGATATATAGAAACAGCGAAACAAAGGAATACTAAATGATTCACTCAATGTTAGAAATCGAAATCCGTGACGCAATTGAAAAAGAAGAGAACCTTAATGAAGATGGTTCTATTAATTGGAGCTTCGTGGATGCAGATGCATACGCAGAATGTCGTTCTTTCTGGAAAGATGATGAACAGTTTTATGAATCATTTGATGAAATTGTGTCAGCTATTATTGCAAATGAAGAAGAAGTTGCTGTTGATACACAAATTGAAATGGCATTTTAAATGGGTAAACTATGGATCTTTGGTGATAGTTTCACAAACGCACCATTAGAAAAAAGAATGTTAGTAAATGACTTGGTGTTTATAGAAGAAACTAAAAAAGACTTTTCAATGACTTGGCAATCTTTATTATGTCAAAAACTTGGGTTGTCTGAAATTTGTAATCACGGTATGCCAGGGATAGGATTGGATTACATTCAATGGAGATATGTTCAAGAAAGATCTGATATTGATAAAGAAAATGACGTTATTATAATTGGACATACAATGCCTGCTCGCAGATGGTTTATACAAAAATCTCCAGAGCTTAGTAACTTTATTAATTTTATCAAAACAGATAGCACACTAAACGTAGAATATCTTAAAAAAATGACAGCACGTCATGATCCTGAAACAAGACAAAAGTCTCTTTATCAAGCAGAAGCAGCTAGGCAATATGTTATTAATATAGCTGATCCAGTAATGGAGGAATTGTACGGAGTATCTGTATTAGCGTATTTTAATATGCAACAGCATGAGGGGTATCAAATAATTAATATCCCAATTTATGAAAATAGTGAAGTAACTAAATGGAATAATAATTTTAATTCAATTGGAAATTTAAATTCAGTTAGTGCTAATGAATGGCAATCAGAAAAAAGAGATGAACAAAGTCTTTGGACAGCATTTATGGATATTTGCGGTGGAGCTGACGGCAGGGTTAACCATCTAATAATGGATAACCATACTATACTAGCTGATAAATTATTTAAAACCATAACAGAAAATGAAACTTTAGACTTGACAACAGGGTTTATTTCTAATATAGTTAATGCAACAAGTTACGACAGTAAATATGATGTTTATAAAATGAAACAGGTCCCTTAGCTCAGCTGGATAGAGCAAGTGCCTTCTAAGCACTAGGTCAGAGGTTCGAATCCTCTAGGGTCCGCCAGAATATGTACTCTTCTAGCTCAATTGGTTAGAGCAGAACGCTCATAACGTTTTGGTTACAGGTTCGAGTCCTGTGGGGAGTACCAATTATAAGGGTGTGGTGAAATGGTATCACGCTGGTCTCCAAAACCAGAAGCAGGAGTTCGATTCTCCTCACCTTTGCCAAAGTTTATGGTGCAGAGAACACCGCAGGAATAAACTGATAAGAGTAAACTGCAACGTTCTTTGTACAGTAGGAAAATCGTCGGAAGACTAGATAGTTAAAATCTATGCATAGTCATATCTAGCTTCGACAGGCGTTGGAAATTAATAGGAGTAATTACCTAGTGACCTTCCTGAATCCTACAAGTGTTAAGGTGAGGTGGCTGAGTGGCCGAAAGCGCCGGATTACTAATCCGGAGAACGTGCAAGCGTTCCGTGGGTTCGAATCCCACCCTCACTGCCAGATGCTCGCATGATGGAATGGTAGACATAACAGACTTAAAATCTGTGGCCGTAAGGCGTCCCGGTTCGAGTCCGGGTGCGAGTACCAAATTAACCCACGGATAAGTATTTTTATGAAAACTTGTCCAGATTGTAAAACAGAATTAGGTCATAACGATTTTTGTCCTAATTGCAGAGTAAAACGATAACGCCGCAATAGCTCAGTTGGTAGAGTAACTGATTTGTAATCAGTAGGTCCCGAGTTCGAATCTTGGTTGCGGCACCACAACAATGGATTAAATAATGTATAGAGTAACAGCATACTTCAAAGAACGTAAGGTTGAACAAGAGTTTCATGATGTGAACGATGCAATAGAGTATCGAGATGATGTTGATGCTCATTATCCTACAAAAGTAATATTTAGAAAGGTAATATCAATGAGAGAATGGGTATATAATTGTTGGAATGTAGTAATGGATTATGAGAAAAATCCACTAAGCAATATTCCTGATTTTAGTACACGCCATATGATTATGCAGGTATTAGCATGGATGTGGTGTATTGTATTTGCTATCATCGTAGGTAGTATGTGGGCAGGAATTTTTAGTATGGTGTTACATGCACTATTACTAGGTGCTATTGCAATTACAGTAGCAACATTTGAAACAGCCAAACGTAAACCAAATATGTTTGGCGCATATAATAGCCGCGGTTTAGGCGGCGAACACGAGTAAAGGAGAAAACAATGAGTATGAGCGCACAATTAGTAAAAGCAGCACGTATGCACGCCGAAGGTGAACTAGAACGTGCAAAAACCAACATCATGGTGTATATGCATCAAAGTGTAGGCATAGGCGAACATAGCGATATTGTTGAGGCTATTCAAGAAGAACTTGATAAAATGGCCGCGGCAACTGATCGTATTGAAATGTTAAATGTACATTTTAGCTAATTTAGCTAAAATAAAGAAAAGATATTAATTGTAGATGGCTAATATTACAGAACTAGGTCAAGTTAGTAACAATATTTCTTTATATGATAAGTGTGTTATTGGTCTGGACAGAGATGGTGTAATTAATGTGGACCGAGGAACTTACACATTTAGATCTGCTGACTTCCAGCCAATACCTGGTAGTATAGAAGCAATAGCTAGGTTACGCAATGCAGGACATAAAATTGTAATCATTACTAATCAAGGTGGTATTGAAAAAGGTTTGTTTACTCCAGCTGATGTAGATAAACTTCATGAGTATATGTTTGAACTTCTAGGGAAGGCTGGATGCAGTAGTATTGATGCACTATATTATAGTACTAGTAGTCGAAAAGACGATATTTACGCTAAACCAAATTTAGGCATGTTTCAGCGTTGCCAAAAAGAACATCCACATATAAAATTTAAAAGTGGATTATATGTTGGAGATAAACTTTCTGACATGAAAGCCGCTGTTAAGATAGGAGCTCGACCAATTTTAGTTAGAACTGGTTATGGAGAAGCTACAGAAAAGGAACTTCATAAATTTACGTATCGTTCTATTGCAAAGAAAGTATCAGTGGTTGACTCACTAAGTGCATTAGCTGATGCTATTACGTAGGAATTAAGATGTCTTATAATGAATTTAAAAATAAAGAAAATAATAAAACTGCATCTATTAGTATAATGGATGATGAAGTATTAATGCTAGTTTGTTATGAAAATAATGAATATATTGGAACTATACATTATCCTGATAATAGTTTTCATTATGTAAAGGATGCAGCTAACAATTATATTAACGGTATTTTAACCAATGAAGTAGTAAGAAAACATTCAGTTGAATATGCCAATCAAATAAGGAAAGTAAATGATTAAAAAATATTTGTACATGGCTCTAGGCTTTTTATGTCTAGGTATGGCCTACGTTGGAGTTGTAGTACCAGGGATACCATTTAGTATCTTCTTGGTTATTGCAGCTTGGGCATTTGCTAAGTCTAGTAAACGTATGCACGATTGGTTATACAATCACAAATACTTTGGCCCGTTTTTAACTAATTGGGTAGAGAAAAGAGTATTTCCAACCAAGGGAAAATATGCAATGGTAATTGTGATGTCATCATCACTTGCATTTCTTTGGTTTACTACTGGCAATATTATGGCAGTTGTATGGAGCGGTGGGTTTATGGCACTGGTCGCAATCTGGGCGTGGAGATATCCAGGCACAGTTGCTGAACAAGAACGCAGAACAGCCGCTGGTGAAAAAATAGCTTGGATACGTTAGAGGTAAGAACTCCAACTATGATGTTGAATATTCATATCTAGTTGTTTACGTTTATTAACAAGATCGTAATAATCAGGCGCATACGGAACTTTGATTGGTTTCATATGCGTCTTGTCACCTTTATTATGATTACATGGTCCACATGCAGCTACAATATTTTCCCATGAAGTGTTACCGCCTTTACTTAACGGAATAACATGGTCTAAGGTTAAATTCGCTTTGGAATATGGAGTATTACAATATTGACAAGTGTAAGTGTCTCTAATATATAAGTTGGCTTTTGAAAATCTAGGACGAGCTCGCCGTCGCTGCATTTCTTTAAGCATCATCACAGCCGGGACTCGAGTCTCCCACTTTTCTGATCTTACCATCCAATCATCATACCATTCTAGTACATGTACTTTATCAAGCCAAAGGTATGTAATTGCTTCTTTCCATTGAATTGCGCTAATTGGAAAATATGAAATCGGTTGTGCGTCTGCATTTAGTAACAGAGTATCTGCCAAGTGATGTTCCTTCTAATTAATTATATTTATTTTTTAAAAAAGTTCACTTTTATTGTTGACACCAAGACGTATTGGTGTTAGAACATATACATAAGTTAAACAAACGGAGTTGAATATGACACAGTTTAATAAAGCAGATTTTAGCTACCATGGCGGATACTTAATGTACACAGGCGATTATGAAGGTCGTCCAGTTTATGAAGCAGGCAAAAATGTTCACCCCAGTAATGTTGGACGTGGCATTGATTTGTTTATTGCACGTTTCAAGTATTCAGGAACGCCATTTACTAAAGCTAAATTCCTTGCACAACTTATTAAAAACTTCACAGTTGAAGAGTATGTAGCTGAGAGAGCAAAAGATGGTCTTGACAGCTCACCATTACAAATCCTTAAAAACAAAAATGAGGACTGGTATTACAAAGTGATGTTTGCTTTCAAAGCAAAGCAAGAAGCTCGCCGAGGTTATACTAGTCCACATTGTGCATACGATTACGCCTAATAAAATAAGAGGTTGACACCGAGATATATCGGTGTTAACTTGCACGTAAGTTAAACAAAAAGGAAATGAATATGTATACCCTAGCAGTTTTTAAAAACGATGCAGAAAATATTTTCCATATTTGGACTACTTCTCAAGTTAACTGGCGTAAAAATGTTAATGTAACCAACTTGTATAGTAAAGCTAAAGATGCACTATCAGGTAAAGACAATTCACAAGGTAGTGCAAGTAGTAGCTTGTTTCGTGTAGCAATGTGTACAAACCAAACAGATTGGGACGTAGACTACGTTGAACTAGGAGACGTAAGTATAGACGAATCAAAAGCACAAGCAGAAATTTACGCTAAACTGTTAGAAGATGAAGGTTATACTTGTATTAGTCGGCATCCTCGGTTCCGGACACAAACTGGAGAATATGCAGGAAGTAAATGGCGTGCCACAAAGATTCAAAATTTAAGGTATGCCCAAGTTAAAAATCATGCAGTTAACATGTTGCAAGATTGTTTTTACAAAGGTGAAGTAGACCGGACTGCTAATCGTATTTCAAATTTTGCACTTAAAGTAGACAGTGAAATTTTAAACATTAGTCAAATGTGGCAACATGTTTATAATGAATATGCATAATGGAACCTGAGTACCTAAGTGTTGGAGAAGCAGAACGTGATCTCCAACACACATTTACCACTAGCTTTAAAAAGCCAAGCACTATAAAAGTCGTAATATACACTATTATATTATTGACATTAATATTTCCAGTGCTATTATAAAAATAAGAAAAAATAAGGATAAGAAAATGACAAAGCGACAAAAACCAACATATAACACTCAGCAGATCCTTCAATTAGCCATCTATGTTGACAAAGCACAAGGTTTTGTTAAGAGCGGTTATGGTTATTATGATCAAGAAAATGCTACTATGATATATGATAATAAAACAACTATTATGAATTATATCAATGGCGAAGCAGAAATGCCAGAAATTGATCAGGATATAATGACACAAGTTGAAGAAATTATTGAAAGTTTTAAATTAGAATTAATTGGCAAGAAAATGTCAGGACGCATTAATGACTTTGAAACAAATGTTTTACAAAGCATCAGTAATGAAACTGTTGAGGCATTTGGTGTTGCTGTACTAGCAAGTTTGCCTAATAGTTTTAGAGTACAGTCTAAACGACAAACACTTGATGAATGGTTTGATGCACATCGTAAAACTAGTGAATTCGTTGGTGTTATTGGGGATCGTATTAAGCTCGCTGTACATATTAAAGATGTTAAATTCATTAGTAAGTATTCAATACACTTGGTAACTTGTGTTGATAATAATAAAAATATTATTAAATTCTTCTTTAATAAAGAGCCTGATATTTCAGGTATTATTGAAGGGAAAGATGCTATGCTTACTGGTAAAGTTAAAACACATGATATTAGTAAATTTAGTGACTGTAAAGAAACAGTATTCAATTATGTTAGGATACAGCAATGAAACAAGAAATTATTAATACCAGAGATGGTTTAAAAATAATTGTCATTGATGATTTGTTCAATTTCAATGATAGAACCTTAATGATGAATATAATATACCAATCTGATTTTAGGTTTGCCACATCCTGGGATAGCCAAGTTACTGACTTTAAAAGTGCAAGTACATTGGGCGTCCAGTGGAATAAAGAAAAATGGGATAACTTTGGATTAGAACGTCATCCTAACTGGAAACATATAAGGTCACATCTTGATAGTAGAACACAACAACGTGCTTGGATAAACTTACATACTGGCAGGGAATTATATCGATATCATGTAGACCATATTGAGCCAAATTCAATGAGTATGCTGTTTTATCCAAATTTAAAATGGGATCCAGACTGGGACGGTCAAACTATTTTTAAATCTAAGGATTTAAAAAATATAGAATACTGTAGTGAATATGTTCCTGGAAGAATGGTATTATTTGATACTCGTATACCACACAAAGCCGTGCATCCTAATTATGAAGCGGTGGGATTTAGAGCAATAATTAATGCAGTTTTTTATTAAAATACAAAAAAACAGTTGACATATAATACAGTGATGCTATTATATACATATAGTTAATGCAAAACGGAGTGAGAACCATGCAGCAAGTGTTAGTACATAACGGAACATATCGTAACGAACCAGTAACTGAACGAGTTTTTAATCTAACAAAAGATTTTCGTAACGGTGCAAGCGGTGCGTATATTACAGTAGACGGAACTGACCAAATTAATATGCCAGATCGTAATGTAAGAATTGGTGTGTCAGATAAAACTTGTTTTTCTTTAATGTCAGAAACTGGAGAGCCGCAAGTAACTGTTCCAGAAATAACTGAAACAGATGATCAAATAATTGAACGTCTGCGTGAGCGTTTTCAAGTACTAGAAGATATGAGCTATGCATCATGTGATGGTGTAGTACGTGGAATGGTTGTTACAGGCCCTCCAGGCGTAGGCAAATCATACGGTGTTGAAAAAGTAATGCGTGAAGCTGAAACTATGAACAAACTAAGTGGAGGTGCAGAATCAACTGGACGCAAGTTTGGAATGGAAAAAGGTGCAGCAAGTGCCATTGGTTTGTACAAGCTACTATTTGAATATGCAAATGCAGGAAGTGTACTTGTACTAGATGATTGCGATAGTGTACTGTATGATGAAACTTCGCTTAACTTGTTAAAGGCAGCATTAGACAGTAGCCCAAAGCGGTTCCTAAGCTGGCGTAGCGAAAGCCGTGTACTGCATAACGAAGGAATTCCAGATAAGTTCGAATTTAAAGGAAGTATTATCTTTATTACTAACCTTAAGTTTGAGAAAACACGTGGTAAGATTAAGGATCACTTAGATGCTATTATGTCACGTTGCCACTATTTGGACCTTACACTGGACACAATGCACGAAAAGTGGTTGCGTTGTAAGCAGATTGTTTCAGATGGCATGCTAGATGAATACAACTTCCCTCAAGACGAAAAGCAGGACATGTTGAATCACATACATGATAACCGTACTAAGCTACGTGAGATGAGCTTGCGTATGGTACTTAAAATTGCCGATCTCAAGAAGATGAACGGTGTAAAGTGGAAACGTTATGTGGAAATGACCTGCATGAAGCGAGGTTAACGGAAAATACTAATTGACTAGGACTCCTCTGTCTGCACTCTCACTCAAGTCAATTAGTATAAGGAGGGGGCTAGTATTTACTAGTCCCCTCATCTTATTAACGATTGACACATTTATTTAAAAAGCGTATAATAATATTATGAAAACTAAACTGATTATCAAAGACGAAGTAAATTGTAAGTTTGAAGGTCTTGAGCTCAGCACTCGTAAGAAGTTAGAAAAAGAACTTAAATTTATGTTGCCACATGCCAGACATGTTCCTGCTTACAAACTAGGACGTTGGGATGGTTGTGTTGGGTATTTTACTATGGGAGGAAATACATTTATTAGTTGCCTTCCCAAGTGTTTGCCAATTATTCAAAATGAGGGTTATGAAATTGAAATACAAGACGAACGTGAAGCTCATGATTTGTCTTTTGAATTAGTAACAGAAGAATTGTTTTCAGATAGAGTATGGCCAGATAAACATCCAGCGGCTGGTCAGCCTATTACACTCAGAGACTATCAGGTTGAGATAATTAATCAGTTTTTACAAACACCACAATGTTTACAAGAGATTGCCACAGGTGCAGGCAAGACCTTAATTACAGCGGCTCTGAGTTACAAAATTGAAGCATACGGACGCAGTATTGTTATCGTGCCCAACAAGGATCTAGTAACACAGACAGAAGCTGACTACATTAACTTAGGTTTAGATGTAGGTGTGTACTTTGGTGACCGTAAAGAGTTTGGTAAAACACATACCATTTGTACTTGGCAAAGTTTAAACATTATGGAAAAGCGTTTCCGTGATGGTGAACAAGACTGGGGGTTGCATGCATTTGCAGAAGGTGTAGTATGTGTTATGGTAGACGAAGTACACCAAGCAAAAGCAGATGTACTTAAAAAACTACTAACAGGTGCATTTAGTAATGTTCCAATACGTTGGGGGTTAACTGGTACAATACCCAAAGCAGAACTTGAACGACTGAGCTTAGAGGTAAGTTTGGGGGAAGTGGTAAATAAACTTAGTGCAGCTGAATTACAAGACATGGGTGTGCTAGCACAATGTGAAGTTAATGTATTACAACTTCAGGATACTGTAGCGTATGGCGATTATCAAAGTGAGCTTACTTACTTAACTACTAATAAAGAACGATTAGACTATATGTCAGGTATTATTAAAACAATGTCCGAGTCAGGAAATACACTTGTATTAGTTGACAGAATCAAAGCAGGTGAAGGACTAGTTGAACGACTGGGAGATGATGTTGTGTTTATTAGTGGTAGTATGAAAAGTAAGGATAGAAAAGACGAATATGATGAAGTAGCTGATGCAACTGGTAAAATTATCGTTGCAACCTATGGGGTTGCCGCTGTTGGTATTAACATCCCTAGGATTTTTAATTTAGTCCTTTTTGAACCTGGAAAATCTTTTGTTCGTGTAATTCAAAGTATCGGTAGAGGTATTCGAAAAGCACAAGATAAAGACAGTGTTCAAATCTGGGATATAACGAGTAGTGCAAAATTTAGCAAGAGACATTTGACTGAGCGAAAGAAATTTTATCGAGAAGCCAAGTATCCCTTTCATATAGAAAAGGTGAATTATAAATGACAAAAATACTAACTGTGGAAAATCAAATGTATGATTTAGATTTCGTACCAGAAGAAATCGACGACATACGTTACTGTGTATTAGATTATAGTGATGCAAAAAATGCTGATTATATTTTTGTGCCATTGGTATTCTTAGAAAGTTTTAATAGCCCAGCCGCAGTTTTAAAGATTGGACAACGTACTGTTAAAATACCATTAGATTGGAGTTTAATTGTATGTGACCCAATGGTAGGTGATCCAGAAATATTACCAGTTACTAGCTTAAATGATAGAGGATTTAAAGCATTTGTTTTTAATCCAATTACTGGGTTCCTACCGAGCTTTGATCAAGTTGAAATTGTTAACTTGTATCAGGAAGTCAAGTGGTATTTCCCCAAACTAAAGTTTGGGCATATCCTTGCAATTCCACTTGAAGAAGGCGACAATCCACAATGTGCCTACTTTGTAAAAGACACCAACAAGGTACCTGATGTACTGAGTACAGAAGACCTTTGGTAAAACAAATGATGTTATAAGGAGAAAAAAATGACAAATCATGAAAAAATTGAAGAAGCATTTCGTACATATCTAGCAGAATCTGAAAACTTTGAAGTAAAAGGTGTTAAGGCATCATCTGCTCGTGCTCGTAAAGCACTAAGTGAAATGGGAAAATTAGCTAAAGAAAGACGAGCAGAAATCCAAGCAACTGTTAATGCTCGCGCCGAGCCTTACTAAAAATGAGTGGACAAAGGCGATGGCTTAAATTGTGGGCGAGAACTGTGGGTATGCCTGTTGGACTCAATGATGATGACAAGCCAGAGTTTTTGCCTATTACACAGACAGACGTTTTAAAAGCACTTGCTTTTAGAACGTTCTGGATTGTCTTGCATATTGTTACATGTGGCTTTATAATAGTAGGTAACAGTAAAACAATTGGATTATGGTAATGACAAAAAAGACATGTGATGCATTCTTTTGTAGTAATAAAACACCAAAGAAATATCGCTATTGCTACGATTGTGCTAGAAGTAGAGGGCTAGTAGGAAATAATGGTATAGGTATTTTTGGCTGGTTTGTGATTATTGTAATTGTAATAACGGTGTTTGGATGAGTAAACTATCTATCAAAGAAGAGATGCGGGCAATTGATTGTCGTGTTAAAGGTTGGTGGGAAAGTCTTACTGAAGAAGAAGTTAAAAAAATTAGTCCATTTGTCTTAATGCGTTGGACCAGTGCAGTACAATCTTCTAATTCAGATATCGAATTTCATTATATTGCATTAGTAAATGAACTAGTAAACAAGCATTATAATATTGTACGTCATCATCCTGAATTACAGTTTAAGTTGTTACAGTGTGTTGGTCTTGGGGTGTCACAATACCATAAATGGATACCTCCTGGAAAACAAAAGAAACAGTCAATGGGTAAGTTATATAATTGGTTAAGTGAATTATACCCAACATATAACGATGACGAACTTGAGCTACTAGTGAGCACAAATGAAATATCTGATTTTAAAAATATAGCAGAACAACTGGGATTAACCAAAAAACAAATTAAAGAGATCTTTAAAAAATGAATATTAGTGCAGAGGAGTTAGTTGCGTTGGCAGGATCTATAAAAAATACTCCTGGTGCATTTAAGTGCGAATACTGTAATAAAAGTTTTAAAAGAGAAGGAACTATGTTAGCTCATAGTTGTGAGAAAAAGAGGCGTTGGCAACAAAAAGACGATAAGGAAACACTTGCAGGGTTTTCAGCATTTGATTTATTTTATCGTATTAGTATGGGAAGCAAAGGAAAAGATTACAAGTCTTTTGTAGATAGCCAATACTATACAGCGTTTATTAAATACGGAAACTGGTGCTATAATAGTAATGTTATTGATATTGAAGCATATACTAGATGGCTAATAAATAAAGAAGTTAAATTACGTGATTGGGCAAGTGAACGTTTTTATTTAATGTTTATCAAAGACTTTGTTAAACGTGAAAGTGTAGAACGTGCATTAGAACGTTTTGTTGAGTATGCTATAGCCACTGGGTACTTTGAAGAATTTTGGGAACGTGCAAGCGGTTACTTAATTGCAGATTGGATCGAGGGTGGAAAAATATCTCCTTGGATTATAATATGTAGTCAACGAGCACAAACCGCACTAGGTAATATGCCAAGTGAATGTTTCGAGAGAATTGCTAATTGTATAGATGCAGATTATTGGGGGAATAAAAGAACAATGAATCCTAAAGATGCATATTTTGTAGAAGAAATGATAGATGGAATTAAATTTTAATGGATATTGATATTGATTTTGCAGATAGACAGTTAGCGTTAGATGTTCTTAGGAACACACCAGCTAGGCTTAAGAACAAAAAACATAATACAGGTGTGTACTTTCATAATGTTCCAACAGATCCATTTACTGGCTTGTGTACTGTTGAACACACAAAAGCAGACGAAGCTGGATTTTTTAAACTTGATATGTTAAATGTTAGTATATATAAAGACGTCAATGATGATGACCACTTGACGCATTTAATAGAAAGGGAAACAGTATGGCAACTACTGGAGCACAAGGACTTCGTCGACAAAGTATTTCATCTGTCAGGGCACGATATGCTCTTAAAACAATTGAAGCCGCAATCGGTAGAACAATTGGCGGCAGCACTAGCGATTATACGACCAGCGAAAAGACACCTGGCAAACAAGCCTTGGCCGTATATAATGGAACACGTTTGGCTAAAGCCAAAAAATAATGACTATTATTTTAAAAAAGCCCATGCAGTAAGTTATGCAATGGCAGTTATCGTGCATATAAATCTTATATGCGAACAGTTAGGATATTAATATGAATCAAACTAGATTTGTAGATGACATCAATGATGTGGGGTTCACTGTACATCAAGATGTGTTTGATAAAGATTGTATTTCTGAACTCAATCAATACGCAAGTACATTTGCACCTGAGCGTGGACATACAAAAGATCTAAAGTGGTGGGGCTGGAATCAGATTTCTGAACAAATTGAAAAAGGTAAAGATCCACATAACGAAATTGATTGGGCTTACTTCTGGACAGCTGAACCCAAGGGCAACAATTTTATTGACAATATTATTAAGCCTGAGTTAGGTAAATGTGCAGATGCTGCATTTGGAGAAAATAATTGGGAATGGTATATGTGTGACTTTATTGTGTTACATCCTGGCATGAACTTTATTAGACCACACATTGATACACCGTATAGATTTAAAGAATTTAAATATGCAAAAGGATTATTAGGATTACAGTTTATGGTAATGCTATGTGATTTCACACCGGATAATGGTGCAACTGGTTATGTTCCTGGATCACACAAATACATTTATGATTATTATCAAGACCTATATGTAAAAAATGCACATTTTGATATATTCTTTCAGGATAATTATAAACAACATACTGCACCTAAAGGAAGTTTTGTATGCTGGCATCCACGAGTTTTGCACAGTAGTATGCCCAATAAATCGGATGGTATTAGACGTGGATTACTTCTACACGCTGCTGAAAAACAGACTGCTAGACGGCTTAAAACAGTTGATCCTCAAAAGAATCAGAGTTTGCGTACTAGCTGAATA
>JACKZZ010006048.1_pt1 | contig 22665 bp, 7 predicted proteins | sample 8027871 | NCBI WGS metagenome assembly JACKZZ01 (sample SAMN15724774, study PRJNA655200) | protist metagenome | isolation source: fluorescence activated cell sorting (FACS) single amplified genomes of... | place: USA: West Boothbay Harbor, Gulf of Maine | collected 2000-07-19 | reverse complement strand
TATGATTTCCTCCGGATCCTCCGGGTCCTCCTGGGCCTCCTCCGTTAAAGTTTCTGGAGGTGTCGTTGACGGTGTGGGATTCTCTAAGGGAGGCGGTGAGACCTTCGTGGTCGATCAGGCCGGAGACCTGGGAGCCGAAAATTTCCGAGTTGCGGCCGTTTATCCCCGGAGAGATAGCTTTATCGATGTGTAATTTAATCGAATTAATCAGCTGAATAAACGCTTTCCGGGCGGAGGAGTCGGAGGACTTGTACCGGGCACGCGAAGCATTGCCATTGGTGACAGTGAGGGTGGTACTATTGGTGTTAGACTTAGTGGTGCTTGAGTTACTTGAGTTGTTGGTTGAATTGTTGTTGGTTGAATTCAAATTGGAGTTAGTATTTTTGCTGTTGTTATCGGCGTTAGTCGGCGAGACTGATTTGTCCTTCTTTTTCTTGGAATTTTTTGGAGACGGAGTTGGGGGGGTGGATTTGGAGTTGGAGTTGTTATTGCTTTGGTCCTGATTCTGATGTTGAGCTTCACTAGCCTGTGTACTTGTAGCCGTTTTGCTTTTCGGACCAGGAGTGTTGACATTGTCTTCAAATTCCAAGTGATCAGTAAGGCTAAAGTGAGTACTAGAGGTCGGGTGCAGGCTCTGGCTCTGCAGCTGCTGGCTCTGAAGCTGACTCCGCGGTTGACTCAATCCACTGTTAATACTGGACCTCGTATCTGGTGCTCCAGGAGCACCGCTCGGCCCATACCCAAAAAACTGATTTTGATTCTGATTCTGAGACTGATGCTGATCCAATTTCTCAGGCTGATTGAAACGTAACTGAGACTGTGTAATGACATTAAGTTGGTTCTGTAACTGTTGTGAGAATTGATTTGTGGGCGACACCCCTAGGGATTCAGGGGTGGGTGTTGAGGGTTCCCAAATACCTTGCTCTTCGAATTTCCGGATCTCTTCACTTTGAGAGAGGGCGTGTTTGCGGAAACTGGTCAGGATTTGATTATCTAGGGCAACCGTACCCTGTTCTTCGAATTTCCGGATCTCTTCAGTGACAGATTGGAAGCATTGATTGCGTTCTTGAAGTTGAATACCACTAACACCACTAACAATTTGGTTGTCTAAATTCAGAGTTAAAGGTTTGAGAGCCTTACCGGATCCGTCCGACAGTCTTTGACTTCCTCCATTTTGACTTCTTCCATCTCCTCCATCCGACCCAACCTCAGTCTGGCTGGATTTTTTGATGAGAAGTGCATCCAACTCTAACGCCATACAGGTACCGGTGGTGTCGTGGGAGTCGGAACGGAACTGCCGGGCATCACGATGATTAGTCAGATTACCGTCCCCGTCACCGTGACCATCACCCAACTCCCCCAGCTTCACACTGTCACGGTTTGAGTCACCCAGTCCCAACTTAGTCTTCAAGTCGTTTAACCTGGTTGAACTTGTTTGAGAAACCACTGTTGCCTTATCATCAACGGCTACATCACCAACAACATCACCGTTGGCAGATGACTTATCATCGTTCGAGTTGTACTCGGACTGAGACTGCTCAAACTGGGGCTGAGAGTGCGAGGAGTGACTCGACCGACACTCGTGATCATCACCGGACTGACTTCTGTCTTCTTCGGAATTGAAAGTTCCGGAGCTTGTGTTCGACGAGAGGCGAGTTCTGTCAAGAGTTCTGTTTGACTCCCCCCCGCCCGCAGCAGTTGCCTTCGTAGCACCGGTGGCACTCAAACTCTTTGACAATTCTGACTTCCCAGAGCCAGTGCTGTTTGTCAGGGGGTCGTCCACATCGCCATCACTAGCTTCCAAATTTATGGTTACGGTTGGCGACCGCGTTGACTCCGAACCGTTTGGAACTTGGGGTTTTTCGTTCTCGTGTTCATTATCAGGTTCATCCAACACATTTTTTGGACTGATCCCAGTATTAGTAACCCCAGTTTTGCCTGTTTGAAGACTCTTATGTTGTTGAACTTCAGACTGCTCGGACTGCTGAATCAAGCTACTGAGATCGAGCTGTGGTACCAAATTCAATCCTAGGTCACCTTCAGTGTCACCCACCCCTTCATCAGCTTCGCTATACTTTTCAGATCGGACTGATAAACTGTTACTAGCTTGAGCTGATAAAGTTAAACTGCTGCTTGCTTGGGCCAGAAGCGGAGATCGGACTGATAGACTGTTACTTGCTTGGGCCAGAACCGGCGCCGCCGGGCCGAGTTGAGACAAGAGACTCTGGATGTAGTCATTGGTTTCGGAGACTCCCGGAATCCGCGCCAGCCCTGGAATGATACTATCCGTTAATGTATCAGAAAGACTTAACGTTAAAGGACCGTGTGCTGAACTTTTTTGTTCAGATTCAGAATCATTCACATTATCAGATTCACTCTCACGAGCCTCAGCTGCAGCCGCCTCAAGTAAATTTTGAAAACCCTCGCTATTCAGGCTCATGGATGGGATCCTGGCGCCGAGAGAGCGTTTGACGATGTCGCTGTAGCTCATACCCTTGGATTTTGCTTTTGGTTGGGGCGTGGTAGTGGAGGATATCGTAGAAGTCCTCTCGGGGAGGTGGATTTCCGGGAACTCAGACTCGGTGTCTAGCGCTATGATGTTACCATTGGGACCATTAGTAGTTCCATTAGCCGGTTTGTCTGGAGTCTTGATTAATATGTTGATATCAGAGTCACAATCTTCAGTCTCGGCAATGTTGTGACTTTCAGGGATAGCGAGATCGAGAGAAATGAGTTCGGGTTCTTTCGGCTGGGCTGATTCTGAATCTGGGTCAGTGACAGTATCTGGAGCGGCAATAGGCTCAACCGGAACAGCTACAGTGTCATGATCAGCTTTAGCAGGACTGTCGAATGTGAGTGCTTCGTCGAGCGACACAATCACAGGCGCGCCAGCCGCAGATTCGCCAGATGCTTTTTGATTTGCCTCAACAGTAACAACAGATTCCGACCTGCTCTTCCCACCCCCAACTTCAACTTGACTGTTAGTTTCTGGAATAAACTCGTCGAGGGAGATTAAGTTGGAATTGGGGCGGGAGGTTGTGACTGTTGGCTTACCCTGATTCTCAGCCTGGCCCTCAGGCTCCCGGGGAATAAACTCGTCGAGCGATATCAAGTTGGATGTGGGGCGGGAACTTGAAGTTGTGACTGTTACTGTTGGTTTAGTACCCTGGTTCTCTGAGTCTGACTCTGAGTCTTTCTGAATCTCATCGAGGACTTTAGGATCCGACTTACTCTGAGCCGCGGTCTGAAGCATCTCGGTGAGAGACAGAGTGGGACCAGGTTTAGTTACAGTAGTAGCCGGTGAAATCATTTCATCGAGAGAGAGGGTTGGCATCACATTGTTGTGATCAGCGGTTTTATTGACTGCATCAGAATGAACCGGTACCGCGATCATATCCGACAATGAGATTAGATTGTTGTCACGATCAGCGGTTTTATTGATTGCATCAGTATCATGATGAACGGGTGAGGCGATCATATCCGACAGCGAGATCAGATTGCTTCCGAATCCATTGCCAAGATTGCCAGGCCCAGTAGCACCCTGAGCTTGTGGTTTTTCATTGTCAATGCTATCCTGAGTTTGTGGAATCAGATTTTCTAAGACTATCTGGTCACTTTGAGTCTGAATCTGATTACTCTGATTCAGAGTATCGAGGTTATTCGCTGTATTCGGAATGGCATCGTCCAGTGAGAGTAAGTTGGCACCTCTCTGATTCAGAGCATCGAGGTTATTCGCTGTGTTCGGAATGGCATCGTCCAATGAGAGCAAGTTGGTTGATACTTTAAAATTCGGCTTATTATTGACTAGTTCTGCTATTTCTGCACTGCCACTTGTATCATCGATGAGGGCGTCTAGGGATAGCTGGAAAAACGTGGAAGGGCCAGGCTGATTTACAGAAGTCTGTGGCCCAGGGCCACTTTTTTCCAATGGCAATACTTTATCTTTATCTGACTTTGGAGTCTGACTCTGACTCTTTGGCGTCTTCAGATTCTTGGCCTTTTTCGATTGGGATTTGGGAGACTGAGACTCAGCTTTAGACTGAGATTTCGGAGACTCTGGTTTCGATTGAGATTTCGGAGACGAGTCAGCTTTAGACTGATATTTGGGAGATGAGTCAGCTTTAGGTTTCTTTTTTGGCGTGTTGGAGCTAGAACTGGGGGTTAAGCCCTGGGTGTGTAACAGTCCCTCGTCTTTGGAATGATAATCTTTTGAAAACTGTTCTTTGGAAGCTTTTGAATTTGGACTCGGAGTAGTATTAGCTTTGTCTTTTTTATTTCTCCCCGACGCATCGGACTTGTTCACCGGACTAACACTCAAACTAACACCGGCGTCATACTGAGTCTGAGTCTGTAACTGCTTCTGAACCTGATTTATTAATTTTAAACTAGTCTGATTCAAACTCGAATTTCCAGATTCCAGCTTCAATTCCGAATTCTTCCTGGACCTCTGGCTCTGAGTCTGAGTCTGATTGCTAGACTTTGGCGACCCCGGCTTGCTCTTGCTTTTTTTCGAAGAAGAAGCTTTGGACTCAGCAGCTTTAACCTCCGATCTCTCACATTCTTCATTCAATCGCTCCACCACATCATAACGGTTGGCTAGAAAAAGTTTCATAATTAACTCCTCTTTAGTTTTTTTGAGTTGAAGAAGGGAGTTCGACCGCGCTAGCATGCGGTAGTTTCCGATGTTCTCCATACTGCCACCTGAGGATGGCCCTGGTGTTGCTGCAGGAGTTACGTTCCCAGACTTTTGACCCTGATGCTGTTTTTTAGACTCACTCTCCTGGGCCTGTAGGCTTAACTGAGTCTGTTTTTTCTCCCCCTCCTTCTCTTTTTTTAGAATCTCCCTTAACTTCCGTTCCAGGTTGGTTAGTTGGTCGTGGGATAGAACCCCTCGGGAGGCTTCTGACATGGTTGCGAACTTGAAATTAGCCCCTTCAGTGCCATTATGATGATTCAAGTCCCGCGACGCCTCCGACATCGCCGCGCTCATGTTTGCCCTCATCATGTTCTCGGAGTAGTCCTGTAAAAAATCAAAGTTCTCCTTGCCGGGGCGGGAGTGGTGACTCTGACTCTGAGATCTGTTGCAGTTGGCATTGCTCAGATTCTGACTCATCTGATTTTGATTCACCTGATTCTGGAAGCCTTGAACCTGACCATTTAAGTTAGTACCAGTCATTGACATCGGGCCTGGGCCATAGATACTGTTACTCGACGTCAGCGTGTTCAGCGTGTTGGCGGAGTTGGAGCGCGGGGTCTGGCTCAGGGTGCGGCCGGTGCTGAAAGTTTGATTGTTAGTGTAACCGTCAAATTTACCAGTGTCACTGTGACCAGCTGAGGCTGCGGAACCGTTACCGAAGTTACAGAAATTCAAATTTGTCGAGGTGCTGCTGTGACATTGGCTGTTGTTTCCACCGGCGCTGTTGTTTCCACCGGCGCTGTTAGCGTTTCCACCGGCGCTGTTAGCGTCTCCACTGGCGCTGTTGTGTGCCGAGGAGGCTGAGCCCAAACCGAGTAGAAGATCTGCGGGAGCAACAACGTTAGAAGTAAGACTAACACGTGAAGACCCCTTTCGTCTGAGACGCGCAGAACTCCCGTTGTTGTTATTCTGATTCAGATTTCTCGTCTCAAGATCGGCCCTAAGCTCGGCAATCTCAAACTGCAGCTTCTGAACCTTGGCCTGATCGGTGAGGTGCTGGCCCCAGGGAAGCTTGGAGGGACTCAGATCTAGGATGTCAGTCAAAGAAGTAGCACTGCAGTTACTGTTACTAGACTCAGCTGAACTGTTACTTGAAGTTTGGGAATTAAAATTATTATTTATTTGGTAGTTTTGGTTCGGTTTTAAATTTGCGTTTTCCCGCATTTTTCTCAGGACTTTCTCCTTCTCCTTTATCTCACTTTTGATTAAATCCGACGACTTGGTCACGATGCGGGGCTTACCAGATTCAACGACACCATTTTTATCCGAATTTGAAACCTGTGTACCAGATGAACAAATATGTTGATTATCAATTGCTGTTTTCCCAGATCCTTTCTTAGAGTTAGACTTGCTGCCTTTATCGAGCTTACCACCCTTCTGAATATCACATTTTTCCTTCCCACCCTTAGAGTCGCCCAGGCCCTTTTCGATTCCCTTAAAGTTGTTTCCTTTTGGGGTTTTGTCCCCCTTGGATTTTCCTTTGGAGCCCTGAGTATCTGAGCCCTTTAAGACGGAAAGTAACTCAGCACTACTGCCACTACTACCCATGCCACCTTTGGGCGTTGCAAAAGCATTTTTCTCACCTTTGGTGTTACTACCGTGTCCGTGTCCCTTCGGTGTTTTTGATTTGGATGCGTTCTTAGTATTACCCGACTTTGGAGTAAAGACTTCGGGCGTTTTACCACCTTTTGCACCCGACTTCTTGCCTGACCTAGGAGTCGGAGTAAAGATTGGGTTCTGAGACTGTAACTGTTGTCCACTATCACTATGATTCAAATTTCTCGGAGTTGCGGCTACTGCTTTTCCTTTGTTGACATTGTTTTTACCAGTGCCACCCTTTCCATTTTGCAAGTTCAACTGTGAGTTCTGTTTGGATGAACTGTTGGTGTTACTGTAACTTTGTGACTGTCCAGGTGTCGATGCGGGAGTCTGACTCTGACTAGCTAAGGCTAGACCCAGTCTGCTGTCAAATTGAAAATCACTCACTCCTCCCGCCCCCAGGTTGGAATTGATCACGTCGTCGAGGTTGAAGAAGGTGGATGGGTTGATGCTACCATTGTTTGTCATACCACTGTGAGTCTGAGTCTGACTATTTGCCCCTGGTAAGCTCAATCCAGGAGGAGCATTGCCATGTGACAGACCTGAAACGGGCCCTGAACTCCCCCCTCCTCCAACTCCTCCTCCACCTCCTAACCCAGGCGGCGGCGCGCTCATGTTGAGGGGGTAAAAACCCTGTAAATTTTGGGAACTTGATGCGGAAGTTGAACCAGAACCGTTACTAATATTACCAGGTCCACCTAAGTTCCCTGTGTGACTATCTAACGTTGAGCAGAGTCCAGAACCAATTGAACCAGTTGGCATAGGTACGATTCCGTGAGCATTGGTATTGTTGTGGATTGCATGTTGTGCAGTTACATTATTGTTGTGCGCTGCAGTTACACTATTGTTGTGCGCTGCATGCGCTTTATGAAGCTGCTGTAATGTCTCCTGATGCCGCTGAATAGCCAACCCCAGCGCCGACGTTGACTCCGCTACATTTTTCTGGACCAAACTATTTGGGTGACTATTTGGGTTTAGACTATTTGGCTGTTGTGGCATGTTGATAGGGAAAGTCAAACCACCACCATTATGATTTGGCATTGCGTTCATTGAGCCACCATTGGCATTGACATGATGATGATGATGTACTCTACTCTGAGTCTGAGTGAGACCATGGTTTTGGTTCTGGCTCCCGTTCTGGTTGAAGTCGTACTGCTGTGACTGTAGTGACTGTAGTGATTGTGAACCAGAACCTTGATTCATTGAACCTTGATTCATTCCGGAGCCTTGATTCAGTTGAATCCCCGAGCTTGGTCCAGAATGTGCTGCTGAACCTGGTCCTGAGCCTGGAGCTGAAGAGTGAATCCCATTGCCGTTGCCTGAGAGAGGATGGAACCCGTTCAGATTCTGTGAACCCATCTGGAGAGGGTAGTGAGAGAGGGTCGAAGGGACTGACATTGTGAATGCTTAAATACTAAGTTGTGCTTAAAGACTAAGTTCGTCAGTACTTTTTTTTTTTCTTATCTATTTTGTTAAATGTGGTATGATTATCAATTTCAAGACTTAGAGACTACTATAAAAGTTTAAAGAAGCGAAACGGTACAACAGTATTATACTTGGTGTTAAATTATAATAAGTAAGTTAGATTTTGAGACACTATTGAGAGACAGACTCAGGTTGAACTCCAAGTTCTGCCACTACTTATTACAGGACAAACAGTCTACAGAAACAGTAAACTGAGATGGAACTTGGAAGTTCTTTTTTTTTAGAGATGAGAGAACGAAGTTCTTGAAATAAAGTTCTTGGAACTTGGTATTACAGTATTTTTGTGTACTAGACGAATTATTTGACAAACAAGACGGTAACTTAGAGACAACTCTTTTTTTTTTTTGACAACTCTTTAATAACGACTTAGACTTTTTTGATAAGTAATTTCCGAAACATGAAATTACAATAAGTCTTTGACTTGAAACTGGTGGTTGCGGTAAAATTATATTACGACAATGATTCAATGAAAATGATTAGTACTGATATACTATATTTAAGCTGGTGAGACTCCGTAATTTGAATCTGATAGTGAGGTCACTGGATGATACACTGTGACTAAGATTCAAATGTTTTGCGGATATTATTACCAGTCGAACTAAATCCAAATACTAATTCTTCACAGGCTACAGCAAAGTTCTGAATCTGTACCACAAATTTAATCTTTATAGTCTTGGACAGTGACTTCTGGATCTGGTATAAATTCAGACTAACTAAAAGTTACCTTGGGTACTAGTCAGACGAGTAACGAGTTAAACAATTTTAACTTATTGAACTTACAGACTACAGTATATCAGTATTAGAAACAGTTTTTATGAGTTTAAATTAATAAGACTGATCGGAATCCGCTCAGAAAAAAAAGGCAAAGGTCTATCTAGATTCGCTCTACAGTTTTGACACTGGAGCTAACTCTAATCGAAATATCCCTGTGGAATTGGAAGCAAGTACAATCATCGACATGACAAGGAAGTGGTACAGTTGTAAGTAAGAAAGTCTTAGTAGATGACAATGAGTGTGACATTTGCAACCGTACTAGTGCAGCTGCGTATGCAGTTTTCAATATGGTTTTTGGACTTCAGCTCAGGTCCAGTTCTTAGACTTACAGTTGCAGTTTCTCAGAGTCACCGTTGATGTCAAGTACAACTTCTTCGGTTACGGTCCACCAAGAACTGTGACCAAAACTTGCTACTGTACATCATTTCCATTTGATCAAATTTCAAAGACATCGAAATTTCAGGACAATGTTACAATTGTGAACGATGGATCACTAGTAGAAGACTAAGTAGTGATTTCCGGCACACTGACAGTGAACAACAAATTTGCTGCACTCAGTCTTCACCATCAGCTCAAGACATGATGCAGCATGATGCTTCTGAGTCCATAACATTTTATTCAAACTCCAATGGCAATGGCAACAAGCTCAGGGTAGATAGTAAGTTAGTTCATTGTCAAAATGATTAGTATGAAGTTTCAGCATTGCAACACAGTGTAAGTTTGACTAGACCCAAACCCTACAGAACACGTTGAGAAAAGGGCATCAGTGACATGCAATCCTGAACCGCTGAATTTTCTTAAATCTGATCAAACACAGTGACTCGCATGGATTTTTTCCAATTTTTCTCATGTTTATCTTGGGACATACTTTGATTACAACAGCAAATTTTCCACATTCAAGACGGATATTGGCAAATTATAACGGTTGCTTGATTGCCACTGTCTACCTAAATTTTCTCACGTCAATTTTCAAAGGCTTGCTTTGAATGTCTAGTCCTATACAACTAGATACAGCCTGAAATTGGGTTCTGCCAAGAAAAATACAAATCTAAAACGCAAGTAAGACTTAGTAACTTAGTCTAAGTCTTTAAAGTCATGTGCGTCTAAAAAAATATGTATTCGGCAGAGACTGAGCCAATAAATAGTAAATTTTCAAACTAAGTTAACTGTTACGCGGGTACAGCTACAAGTTACAACAGTGCCTGTATGGCATGTGCAATTCATAATCTAACATAATTTACATGATCATCTTAAGTAAGTAAGTAAGTATTCATAATTCGTCTCTGAACTTTTGAGAAAAGAAGCTGTAGCTTGTTACCCAACTTGACCCCTAACAAACACGGGTAAGAGTGGAAAACTTAGACTCTCAATTCAGGACTCGGAGAAAGCTAAACTGTACTCTATTAGTCTGTTGGTAAAAAGAGCATTCAGACTCAATAAGTTAGATTGAATCCGAGCAAGTGTCTGCTGGTGGTGCAATCTCAAGGCTAAGCCAGTAGCGGTGCGATTGCAGCGATATCTTTGTACTGATACGGTTACCCGACGCAAGCCCAGAGGCTAAATAGTAAAGTCTTGAGATTGTCACGAACAGGAACTCGGATAGAAACCAAACTTAAAGTTAAACTTGAAGTTACTATGGGTACTATATGTAGAAAAAAATAAGTAATCATAATGATAGCGTGGTAAAATTACATTTCGAGCTAAAGCCTAAAATACCTTTTTAAAGTCAGTGTTTTCCATCCCCACAACCCTGGCACTCAGTGTGTGTTCGTCCATGGCATAAATTCCGACCCAGGCGAGTTGATACGACCACTGCTTGTCTTGTGGGTGTTCTCACTTGAACCGTCACCGTGACGCGGAGGCTCATTTAAGTGGAAGTTCTGAAATTCAGGTCCAAAGAACCCTTTTTGCAACATGAACCGAAACTCCCTGTAGTCCCCTGGTACAGGATACTCGCGAAATTGGGGGAGTGAGATCTTTTCTCTGAGTACTCTCTGAGTGGTCTCGGCGTTGACTCTGAGGTGAGGGTTCATCTGGAGAAGCTCTTGAATTCTCCTTCCCCACGGCGAGCTCTCACATTCCACGTCCCAAGGGCTGGGGAGCGGCTGCGCGAATTTCGAACCAGATTCACACCTCATCTTCTTCTTACTTGGACCACTGGTATTTTCAGTTGCAGATTCTGTCCGAGTTAGCGGAGTTGAAGCTTCTGCCGGTGCACCTTGAGTTGAAGTTCCCTGAGTAGTCTGGGGTTGGGCACTCAGACTGTCTGCATTGGACGCAGATACATCACCCATCACCACGTCTTCTGTTTTAGGTGCTGTGGCAAACTCAGTGGATTTTACCTCAGACCTCCTGACACTAATTGATCGGGACCTTTTAATAGGCCCAGAGGGAGGACCCATTGACCTAACATCGACCTTGGATGGTGGAAGCATTGGCATTGCCATTACACCAACCCTCGCCTCACCATCCCGGTACCGTGGAAGTCGCTTGTGCGTTTCGGGGGATGCTGTTAAAGGCGAGCCGTCTGATTTGGTGACAGTCACACTGGCGACCGACTGAGACTCGGACTTGGTGACACTGGCGACCGACTTCTCGACACTAGCGAAACACTTTCTTTCAAATTCAGATTCTTTCTTAACGTTACTGGGCGCTAAAAACAGAGACTGAGCTGCTGCTTCTGGACAGGATGGTTCTTCTGATTTAGGTGAAACTGGTACTTTCGGGTGAGGAGAACCATCAGACGGCGACGTTACGGTTAAGATGGTTGCCGACGGTGCCGTACATGGGACAGTGTCTACAGTGTCAGTCATAAACTCACCTGATTCAGATACTAACTTTAAGTCTTTAGTCTTAGAATCTTTGGGGTCACTGTGAATCTGATTGACCTCGGAAACGGGTGCTGCTGTGACTGCCACTGTTGCTATGGAGTTGGGGTCGCTGGTCAGAGTGGCAGTTGCTATGGAATTCGGATCACCAGTCAGACCAGTCAGACTTCCCAGAATGCCTGTGGCGAGTGTCTTCAGCGGACAGGACATGGTCATTGGTTGATCTTTCAATTTAAGGATTCGGGAATAAGTGGGTATGAATCCTTATACAGTTTAAAATTGGATGGGAAAAGTTAAAAACACTAGGCTGTTCACTCCACTCGAAACAAGCGATAATTGATACTTCAGTAAGTAAATTTTAGTTCTAGCCGGTTCTCGGACGATATAAGCAAGCGCTGGGCTGATAGTCGCGTCCAAACTAATTGAGTATAAACGTCAGTGTGTTGTCTCTGAAATGGGATGACAGGGATAAAGTTGTAAAAAGTTGGAATATAACTTTAAGGTTCTTGTACTGTGCTGACATCATCTGAATCAGAATCATGATTCTAAAAAGAATCTCAAAATGATGTCACGGAACGCTATTATAATTTCTTGTTGTACACATCGCTGCGCTGAAGTTGCTCACGAAAATTTTAATCTACATCCCAACACTACATACCGTCATCATTTTCAACACACACCACTTCCATAATCTGCGGTGCAGATGCCGAAGCGGTGAGTAAACTGATTCAGAGCCGCATCAACAAACACTGTCTGATCCTGAACTATATTTGGCTTTGATTAAGGTCCAATACCAGCCTCAAATTCTGGTGATGGTGGACCCGAGAGACACTCAGATCGACTGTCGTTGCTGCTTCAGACTCCGTGGTTTTGTTTTCTATTTTTTCTGAATCACAGTAAGATTTCAACCACTTGTCGAAGTGGATAATTGTGTCATTAACTAAGAATTTAATTTTTGACTGAGTCTGTCACGTCAGAGTACTGTCATTGTCCATACTGTCGTTACACATACCGAATCGCAATATTGATTGGTTACTCTGCATAATATGAAGACAAAGTCTACCTGCGACTAACTTAATTTTTAAAAGAACGACTTCAATTTGGTCGTATAGATACCATGGTCTTTCTATTACCTAGCAAATTTCAGCTACACGAATGAAAGAAAGTGGTGAACACCGCTCGCAAGACCACACTTAAGGGTCGCGAACTTTCTGACGGGATTAACTTTCAAAACAGGAGCACATTGAAATCACGCCGTGCTAGAATTATAAAACACATCACAGTTAACTCATTCAAACTTCACAAATAGTAATTTTTGCTAACCCTTAAATACGTTTGTTACACCGCAGCAGTAGGCGGCGGCCGTACAAAACTCACTATACCTGCACACGAACGAGCAACAGATACGTCAAAACCAATTTTAAAACTGAAATCTAGCATTCTTAATTTCTAAAGGTTACAGTGACACGTTACCAATAAGCTCGGTGGAAAGCCTCGACCGCGAAACCGGTCAAAGATTCTCAATCTTGAATCATAACTTGAATCAAATACAACAATCGTAGAAATTGAATTTACCGTTCACCCACTGCTCACCGTCCGTCATAAACACGTTGAGAATCGGGCATAGTCTCGATCTGAATCTTCTCTACCGCTGCGGCTCAGCTAAACAGTGTCCACTCGGTCTCAGCTTCGGAATCTTCTGTATTTTCGTCAGCACCACCATCAGCCTCGCCGGTTTCACCATGTTCAGGTTCTTGCGCAGGTGCGTCACCACTGCCACTGGCACCGCCCTCGCCAGTTACAACGTCACGATGTTCAGGTTCTTGCGCAGGTGCGTCACCACCGCCATCGCCCTGAGGCTTGGAGTTTGGTGTCTTTAGGAGTTTTTCGACGCCAACGTTATTGCACATCTTGGCCATGAGCATAGGCCAGTACGACTCGACAGAGTTGCCGGAAGCCTGGATCATCTTGTTCATGCTATCGGGGTCGATATCTTTTCCATCATCGTGAAGGATGAGGGCAGCATAGGTGCAGAGAAGCTCGTCTTGCTGTTCTTTGGAAAATTGACTTGAAAGGAATCCAGGGCTGCCAGGCCCAGAATTGGTGTTATTACTGGGTACATTGAGCGGAGTAGCCCCCGGACTCGACTCAACGACGGTGTCGCTGCCACGCACGATGAGAGCTCCGAGAAGGCCGACGATGAGAGCCCTCAGGAATCCGAAAGATGTGCGGAATGTTGATAAAGCAGGCATGTTTGCTTGTAAATTGCGGTAGGCTGAGTTAGACAGTAATAAGTATACACTGCAGTAAACCTAATATGACGTAGAACTGCGTTACATGTAACAAGTAGATCTAAAGTCAATTCTACTAAATTTTAGTCTGCATCCAGACGACGAAATTTTGATTATCCTGTGACAATGGCAATGACACAGGTAGAAAGAAAATCTCTGAATTTGAAGCATGGAAGAAAGAATAGCGTAACGGTACACTCACCAGCAAGTACCCAGATATAGACCACTCATTATCCCACAGCAGCAAGAAATTAAATCCAGCAAATGGTCCGAAAATCATTATTAAGAGAGGTTTCTACTACTTACTAAAGAGAAATCTGTCAAATCTTAGACCACGGCGACGCACATTCGCAGCACCAATTTTTATGAGAAAATCCGACGGCGTTACCCAAACACCTCTAAAAATCATCATTTTCAACGTACAACATTTGCGGCTCGATGCCTGACACTGATTAAATTTATGACAGAACAAACAATTACACTTACGGTAATAAACCGTGAGCATCTCGACTCCAAAGCGGATCAAGGACCACTGTCATATGATCAAAAGCTGTGAGCTGACTTGTTGTTTTAGTTTTTTTTCTGAATCCAAGTAAGATTATCGCTTCTAAGTTCTTGTCGAACTTGAAGTTGATAATTGTATGATTAACTTAGTCTTCGAGTACAGTTCATACTTACGTCACACGCACCGAATCACGATCTAATCATGGTGATCGGTCACTCTGAATCATAGGAAGACAAAGACTTTCGGTAGTGCCAGAGGCTTAGCCACTACAAGTTTTGTTAAGCAACAGCTAATCAGTATTCTTTAAGTTTGATAATCCGATTCCAACTTCATTGTCAGATATCGTATAGTTAAATTTGGTCTATTCAGAATAATTAGCAAATTACAGCTACACAGTAACATCTTAGTCTAATTTGCCCGCTTGTATTACTATAGCGGTTTTATGAAAAACTTAGAAGCCAGATATTACCATCTCTGTATTATGAAAAAAAGTGGTTAGCTCCGCCGGCGCTCCCGAGACCAGACTAAAGGGGCACAAGCTTGCTGCCACAATCGACTTTCAAAACAGGAGCTGCACATTAAGTTTAACGGTTAAAATTTAAGAGCTTTAGTACTAAAATTATAATTTTAAAACACGTAGAATACTTTTTGATATCTGGAAATTAAATACTTAATACCGATGTTAATTTCTGTACAACACCACCTCACCGTAGTACCCGAAGCTCAAGCCCAAAGACAATTAAGTGTAACTACTAGAACTCGAGTCTACTTCTGAATTTTAACAAGTGAAATTTCAATCACGCCCATTCAAACTTTCACATTCTTCATCTTCTGAGTTGCACATTGCATCATTTGCTGGCTTCGAGGTAGCCTGTGGTGGTTCGTGACATTCGATTCCTGTACCCTGAGCAGCTCCTGCACCCTGAGGAGCAAGAAACAGTTGGTAATGGAGTGTCTTTCGGTCAGTGTCACTATCTTCGAGTTTTATACATGGAGAGATTGTACAGGCCGACTCTGTTGCCCACTTGCCGTTCTCGTCCCACTTGCCATGGAGGGGGGCCCTGGCTCTGACGTGTCCTTGACCTTCTCTCGAAACCCGCTTTTCAGTCGCTGGAGAGTTGCAGCCGCTACCACGCGCAGAGAGAGTTCCAAAAAGCCCGAAGATGAGAGCCTTCAGAATCGTTGTTGTGAACTTGGACATGATGATGTTTGTGTGGAAATTACAGCTTGAATAAAGTATTCAATTATCACGAGTCAATCACTATGTGTCAAATCAGCAGCTGACTTCACAGGTATTACCGAACGTGAGTAGGGGCAGGACGAAGAGTTTTGACTATTATGTCTGAAAGACATCAAATCTCTGCGGAGCGAAGAGAAAAATTAAATACGAAAAATGGCTTGATATAATTTAGCGAATAGAACATTGACAATACTGATTGCTACTGCACCAAGTACAACATCAACAACAAACAGTGACCAGTCATCCGTATCAGTATCAACAAGAGCGAAAACCAAATTTCACAGCCAATAACAATCGTATTTCACGAGCGTTGCACAGAAAAAGCATGAGAAATGTTGATGACGATGACACTGTCTTGTACAGATAACAGCTGGAACTCAGCACACCGTAACGTCGACTCCGAAACTCAAGAGAAATGACTGGTACATGGAACAAGTCTTAGTTGAGTGAAGATATTTAATAGGTAACGACGAACTTTATTGCCTCGGAGAATCAGGCCAAATACAAGGATCCAGGACTTGGAGTCAGGCTGTAATATTTTCCTTCATTTTTTTCTTATTAATATTTCAACAACCATACAAAAAATTGATAAGTAGATTTGACCTAATATCAGTGAAGGGGGCTACGCTTAGGCAGCCCTTAGTGGAAAAACTGAATCATTCAAATAAGAGTTTTCAACTTTTTGTGTAGCTGAATCTATTCTTAGTCTAACTTAGTCTAACTTTAGCGATGATAAGTCTCGAATCGAGTGATCATTGACGCTAAGTGAACTTACAAAGGGTAAAATGAATGGTCAACTTCGACAAGAATATCTTTGGTTGCAGCCTGTTTAAGAGCTTCGAATGAAATTTTCGAAGACGAATGTTAAACAGTAGCTTGAACTATCACGATAACATCTCATTGTAGTTTACCGGTTATGGTACGAGCTACATCAAAATCAGTAAGTATGCAATTGAAAATCACACAAAATCTGAGCAGTGCTACAATTCTGCGTGACAACCAAATCTGAGAGTCTACGTTTCTCAGAGTCCCGCAAGAAAAATATCACTGCACACTATGGTCCAGATCTGATATGACATACCTAATTTTAACTGTTTTAAAACGCACTGATCTAAAAAGTACTTTACAATGATCATTGCAAAGCTTTAAAGTTGAAATCTGAATTAAAGTCGCCAAATAATTTAATGACAATCCGGCGTAGTGTGTGCATAGTCTTTCTTTCACCAGCTGCTCCAGCACAGTGTGACTTTATGAAAGTAAGTGCTGTACTGCGTCTGCAGCTGAGATTCTTAAAGTTAATATCCTAAAATTATACGGAGCGTCACCTTCGGCATGCCCCAAATATTAGCGGTCCGACACTCTGATGTAACCAAAACGTTACCTACATGATGTGTGGCACTGCACAGCGAGCTACAACGTCACCTTCGGCAGGACCCAAATAGCGGTCCGACACTCGGATGTAACCTCTGCCGTCCTTCACAACTCTTCCATCCTCGCCATCCCGCTCCAGAAGTTTCGTTAAAGACTGCCACCGACAGTTTTCGTCGTTGAAGGACACCGTTTGCTCTCTCACCCCGTTTTTGAAGATTAGGTCAGCTGCACTCAGTCCCCCAGCCTCGCCACGACTGCCGCGTAAGTAAGCAATCCGGTTCTTTATTTGCCTGTACAGCTCGGTCGTGTCGATTTCTATTTCGTTGACCCTCAAATAAAAGGGGGTGGCAGTGACAGTGGAATCAGTATCTGGTTCACCCCCATGACCATCATCCCTCAGATCATGATTATCTGAGCCAAAGCACGCACTGGTGCCCCAACGCAGGTGATCGCTCGAGATATCGACATGGAACTCTAAAACAGTGTGAGCTTCCCAAGTCTTAGGTCGGTCGGACTCAGTGTCAGACAGCTGAGCCTGAGTCTGAGAAATTTCTGGGTCTGACTCTGAGCCTGGTCTTTTTCCCGACTCCCAGTTGGCAGTGGACTCAGCGTTCTCAATGACACACTGTGAAGAAGGAGTCGAACTTGAAGACTTCTCCGTTGAATTCAAAGTAGGTTTAACTTCGGACTTGGCAACGAATATCTTTACTTTCAAACTGAGAGAAGGAGGAAATATCACACGCACGCTCACTTTCTTATTTTCTCCAGACCAATATTCTTCTGGGTCTCCCGCTGGTCTCACCTGCTGCTCTTCTGGAGAGTTTTTGAACATATCGATAACTCTCTCTCCCCAGTGGTCAACCCTGTGAGAGAGGTAATACGGCAACCCGTAATCGACCCCGTGACCAAACACTAAGTTATCCAAAAACTTGATTCTCTTAACACACCCCTCACACCCTTCCAACCCATTATCCCCTCGAGCATACTCGGATTTTAAGCTTATCGCACCAATTGGACCTTGTTTGACCAAACGCAAATCGTGGAAGAGGTATTTCAAATTCTCCTCACATTGCGGCATGCCATTTTGGTCGAGTTTCTTGGCGAAGTTTCTAGAGTCTGCTTCGTACACCATCTCCGTACCGGTAGTTGCATCGGAGTAGACCTTGTGGAAAGTGCAGTGGCTTCTGACGTGGCGTGGAAAGTACTCGAAGACAGTCACAGTGTCAGCTGGCTTATCTCCGCTAGATTTGTTGCGCTCCGCGTTAACAACAAAAGAGTTTTGTTTCCAGTCAGACTTGTTCTTCTCAACGAGCTCAATAAGGGACTTTCTGTAGTCCAACTCACTCTGAATTTGACTCTGAAGAGACTCCGAACTCCTGTGCAGGGTGACATTGATGTGCTTGTCCTTGCTGGCTTTTCGGGTTTCTATCGCACTCCAGCTTCGCCCGGACTCGCAGACTGGGCATTGCAACTCGGACAGATCTTGAGTCTGAGCCAGTCCCACGGCTTGAGGCTCCTCGGTATTCAGAGTTAAATTCAATCCAGCCTGAGACTGAGTATTCGGAGTCGGACCGTTTGAACCTGGTCCTGATCCATTTGGGCCAGTAGCCCCCTCATTGGCTCTCCCCCTAACAAGGAGAGCAATTGCGGAGCAACCGTTACCACACTCAACAGACTGGAGAAAACGAGATAAACGAGATGTTGTTGTGGTGGTATTAACCGGGTTGTTGGTTAAGGTAGCGGTTCCAGCTGCATGACCATCGGCGGTGGATTCATCTGCTGGTCCAGTCTGGAGATCCATTGCGAAGACGAAACTGCCATTTCCGAAACCAGGGAAATCAGCTATACCAGAGAACACTGCAAGAGCTGCAACACTCTGAAGACTGAGTTTGGGGAAGCGGATGTTTCCGGTTCGCGCTTGAAGTTGATGTTGGTTGGACATTTTGGAAGACGGTCTCAGTCTGTCGATTATGATTTGACTTTAGAAGTTGAGAAGACGTGTGTCTAAGTAGTCTGTGGAGTAAGTATTAAGCGTTAGAACGTCAGACTCAGAGTCAGTATAGCGTAATGATATCAGTGTCACTGCTGAGGAAAAAATTGGTTGATAAACAGCGTCATTGTACTCGAAATCAAGAACTGACAAGAAGTCGATAACGTACTTAATACATCTGATTCGGTAAAAGATATTGTTGCATTGATTATTACACACCCGCAGCGAACGCATTTACATCGAGAGAATAAGTTGATTCTGCAGCAGTTAGTATGCGCTCTAACACTGTCAGAAATTTGGTGCAGGAGTCACAGCACTCGAACATCACATAGTGTATCCACAAATCATTATCGAGTAAGGACACAGACATTGACAAAATACAATGTACATAACAACACCTTACTGCTGAATCCCCATGCCCTTTTTGCCGTCGATAGCATCGGACTCAATGAGCACCGAATATGGCACACGGATCGTGCTCAATCTGATTTAAAGTACTTGTAACTCAGTCTGACTTTTCATAAACTTTCAAATATATTTCAAATTCGTATGGATTTATGAATGATCATTCGAGAAAACACAAAGATACTAGAACAATACCGGTCTGAGCCTGGTACTAACTAGCCTTTAAGTAAATCAATATTAAGTCACGCACTTCTTTTAACTTTTTTAACTTCTTCATTGAATGATGAAAATTTAATAGACTTTGTTATCTGATTACAAGGTGCGTGGTATCGGATTTGGTGAGTATGATACGAACAAGTATGTAGACATCAGATGAGGTACGTGACACGTGTCATCGAGTTTAAGTTTGGTAAGTATGATAGTAACACGAGCAAGTATGAAAGATCTATCTTGCACGCTGCGACAGAGGTCACAGATGACTCCAACTTTAAGACTATAGCACTCTGAGTCTGTCACTGCGACGGTGTCGTTCAATGAGTCAGTTACTATTAAATACAATTTAGTTTACAAGTTAACCCAATAATTTAAATTTGTTCAGAAGTTAAAGCATGAAGGCGGTCACGATTCACGATCGGATGTGACGATGAATCTCTTCCGTATACTCCCTTTAAAAAAAATGACAGAACTTTGAAGTCTCATGATACATAATTCATGGTAAACTTGGATTCAGAACATGTCTGATGCAAATCATTGTCTAGACAGTCTAACTACATACTGATTTCTAGTTTAGGACCTGTGTCCTCATGCTACTCTTAGAGGTGCAGCGACGTATTGCACAGACTGCTGCGGCCAGCCTACGCCACAACCACGGTAAAATTGAGGCGCTGCAGTAATAGTATTAACGCCAACGGTACCTGGAGCAGCCATCAGTGTCACTCCTTGCCTGTCAATGTGACTGGCCCCGGCTCTTACTGGAGTTGCCAAAGCGGCTGAAGAAGAAGCTGCAGCAACATTCGGAGTCGAAGTTACAAATTGACGCCCTGGCAGCGGCACTCCGTGACGACGGATCATTGGTGTTCCGCTCGTCTCCACTTTGAATGGTTCGGTCTGAGCTGAGAGATGGGGACTAAGACTTGTTTGCTGAGCCCGGATCATCGGTGTTCCGCTCGCTTGCAGTGATCTGGTTTGAGCTGAGATGGAGGGACTGAGACTTGTTTGCCGAGCCTGAGTCACTGTTCTAAGGCTTGTTTGCTGAGCCTGACTCTGAGTCAGCAAGTTCAGTGCGGGGACACTAACCGGTGTTTGTTTTACTGTAAGTGTTTGTTTTACAGTTTGACCTTGAACCCGGTAATGCGTCGCCGTATTATAATACAACGGCTGCTTCACATGTAAGCCCTGTGACTGTCTTGGAAATGGCACAGTGCCGCTCGTGGTCGACGGCAAACCTTGACGAAGAACTTTGACAACCTGTGGTGCGCGACTCCGAGCAAGTTGACCCTGGGTCCCGGTTACCGTTGGAGGGCGAGTCACAACTGTCACTGAACTCGGCACGTTTGGCGCGGCAGCGTGCAGTGCGCTGTCTCCGCTTCGACCCATAAATAAGTTTGCTCTGGGAAAATTTCGCGCAGTATGTCTGACAGCGGCATCTGACTCAGCGGCAGCCTGAACGTTGTTGACAATGATTGGACCATCTGGCGATTGAGTAACAGTTTGTACAAGATTCGTTGCGCTTTGCAATTGCGGTGCCGGATGTTGCACTTCGACAGAAGGCTTAGGATGTTCAGTTTCGCTGACAATTTGGTTCGAATTTTGGACCATCTGAGCATCTGAATCTTCAGTTTTCGGGCCAAGGTGACTTTCGTTCTTCGGCGCATCAGGTCTAGTTGGTTGTAAATCTCTAGACAAGATAGTTTCCATAACCATTTCAACCGCTTTGCGTACTTCGGCTCCTTTTAGTTTTAGATTTTTCCCGTCTTTAAAAAAATATTTGTGCTGGACCAAATCATCAAATTGTTTCAGTTCCTGAGTCGTATGGGAACTTGCGTTCCTGAATACGATAAAGTCTTGTGAGGACCCATCATTCAATTTCCCGGCTTCAGAAATAGCCTGTACAGATAAACCACGGGAAGTGGCAATCGCCATTCGGAAAATTCTCAATCTTTTTAACATAGCCTCCTCAACAGATAAATCATTATCTTCAAAGTAACCAAAGATACTTTTAACCAACTCCAATGGAATCTTTATGCTAATTCTTGCTGCAATACCACAAACTAATTCATTCTCTAAAACTGAATTTTCTGGTATCAGATTCCGCTCATTTATGATCTGAGCAAGACTTCTAAGATGCTTTACACCGGGTACCAAAACGTAGAACTCACAAACTTGTTCTTCATTATGAAAAATCATATCGATATAGGGAGTCATATTGGCCGGCGGGTTATTTGGTTTCACACTCTTCTTAACGCCAGGTATTTTTTCACTTATCTTCATGAGGACCACAAAGGCATCAAGGCGGGCAATTGAATCTTCACAATCTGAAGCTACGGTAATGGACCTATTGTGACTTGAACTTAAACTTAGCTTTTCAGTGGTGCCCTCCCGATCATGGAGAGTCTGAGTCTGAGCAGTTGGCATTGCAGAGGACTTACAATCAGAGTCAGACTGGAGAAAGAAAGATTTTGATGCTGTTGCTGTTGCGGTAGTATTGATAGACTTAGTACTCTTGGCTTGAATGGTTCCTGAAACGGTAATCTCGGTGGAGGATTGTTCACTTGCTGTCGTCGGTGTGGATTGGAGTTCCATAGCTATTACGGAGTTGCAGGTAGTGTGACCAGATAAACCAGACGGTGACCCTGAAAGAGCAGCAATACTCAGACTGATTCTGTGGAAACGGTTGTTCGAGTTTCGTGATTGTAACGTGAACATTTTTGAAAGCATATCGATAATCAGTTGAACTCAGGAATTAAAGCTACGTGTATATGACAGTGAACAGAACGTGGTTTACCCCAACTTGGCTATCTCAGGTCGATATGCTAGATTTGTGGTAATCGCAACTGTCGAGCGCGTTGTACGAATAATCTGAATCAAATGAATGTGATCCAATAAAGTCGGAATCAAGAATACGTCGTCGTCTTGTGTATCTATCCAGTCGGTGGTGGTACGAGTTACTGGTCAACCTGCAAAAGTAAATGATGAATGAACATCAGCATGATTCTGAATAAATCAACATCAAACTATCAATAATTTATCGCAATACACGAAATTTGAGAGAAAGAACAATCAAAAATACGAAATTACCACGACCACGAAATTCGAATGACCACATCATCAGAACTTGATCTAAAACTCATAATAGTCATATCACTCGAACATCAGACACGGTATGCAAAAACTATAGAACACAACATTACACAAGTAAAATGCCATTGCAAGACAATATTTCGCAACGGCAGTCTTGGCATTACTATTGCTACCTTTGGAG
>JACKZZ010016047.1_pt1 | contig 22669 bp, 8 predicted proteins | sample 8027871 | NCBI WGS metagenome assembly JACKZZ01 (sample SAMN15724774, study PRJNA655200) | protist metagenome | isolation source: fluorescence activated cell sorting (FACS) single amplified genomes of... | place: USA: West Boothbay Harbor, Gulf of Maine | collected 2000-07-19 | reverse complement strand
GCAACCCCACCATGAAGCGCATGATTGCCGAGGAATGGGAGAGTCTGTCGGAGGAAAAGAGGCAAGTGCTCCGCTCCACTCGTAGCCGCATGGGCGTGCGCTGCAACATCTGCGGCAATCTCGGTTATTACCGAGAGAACTGCCCCAATCAATGCGAGTCCCCTCCATCCACACCTGGGTCGCAGGATTCGCCGCCCGAAACGCCCCGCGGGGAGCCCATCTTGGGCTTGGGTGTCCTGTGGAATAGCTTCGATTCCCCCATGGAGGCGGAGTCACAGAGTGCACAGGGTGGTAGCAGCAGAAGTAAGAGCTCGAAACGGCGGGAGAACAAAATCAGTCTGACGAATGTAAAGGTAGACATGAACACCGTGCGGCCGGCGGCGGAGTCGGAAGTGACGCGCCTGAAGGAGGCGGACTCGCTTCTTGGCGGCTTCGAGTTCTTCTCCAAGGCCAAAGAGGGTTACTCACGTTCCTACGCCGAGTTGACGCTGCACCAGGTGATGCGGCGCATTATGAGGCTCATGGAGCAGCAGATCGCACTCAATCACGACAAGCTGACAGCCAGCTTCGACACGACGCTGCTGCACCCTCCAGCGGAGAAGGACAGCGAGAAGTTCTACACCGACGCCTTGTTTAAGATCAAAGAATATCGAGATTATTTCGTGAACAAGGAGCTGAAACACGACCGGAAGCCCATTCATAGGCATCAGGGAGCGGTGCGGCCCGACGACCAGCTTGATGTTATCTTTCGCGGCGCTGTGACGGAGCGCACGGACGATTTCTTGTTCAAGGTTAACCCCAAGGCGGGCGCCAGCATTCACAGCAAGAATACTTGGAAGGTAAGGAAATCCACTTGTTGTTGCGCCGGTGGGAGCGGAAACAGTTGGGGACAGCAGCACTGCTGCGGCTTCTGTGGTGTTGTGTAGTGTTGTGTTTTGACTTGTCATATTTTGCGTTGCATGTTTGTGATATTGCTTGTTTCTGTACCGTGAAGTGTGTGCAGCGTCACTGCGCGGTAAATGTTATACGTCATCACCTGCTACTTTGCCTGTATCTATGTGTGTGTGCACTAAAGACTTCATCTCTACACATAATATCACTCACGTACCGCCTATCGACCGTCATGTGTATTGTCTTCACCTCACAGTCTATTCTGAGTAAAAATGACGACTTGGCCATATCCGACCCCGTGATGGCAGCAAAACAAGCAGCTCTTGATAAGCAATTTCACCAGCAATCCATGTGGATCGCTATGCAGAAGCGAAATATGACGCATACCAACGATCGATTTGAACATGTTGTGCACATTCTGAGGGACCAGATAATTAAGGAGCACGCCAGAGAAACAAAGTATCTGATGGCGAGCAAGCACGAGCGCAAATTGACTCAGATGGAGGTATACTTAGAGCGACTGACCGCTGTGGATATCATGCTCATATGTTTGAAGTCCTACAATTTCACGGCCGGGCTAGAGGAGGCTGACTTTTTGGTGTCGTGTTTGGAAAAATGGAAGAAAGAAATGGATCCCTCGCACTCTGCCAGCTCCAAAGTAATTCGTATGTCGACGGTCGCGGGCCAGCAGCATCCGGGTGAAAAGGAGCGGAAGGAGATCGGGGACAGTGATATGGCGCTGATTTCGGCAGCTGCTGCTGCTTCTTCTACTACAACTGCGCAGGACGACGACGATGGTGATGATAATATAGAAGATACTCCGGTAGATCTTGCACAGCCGCTGGCGAAACAGACGGGAAACGGGACAGAGAAAGGTAAAAAGAAAATGACTGCCCAAGAGACGGCTTCGCATAGCAATCGTATGCTGGCTGCCTCCGCGAGTCCCTATGAGTTTGCTGTAGATATCATTGAAAGCAATAAAAAGAAGGAAGAGAAGGATTCGCGCAAGCGGCGGCTACGTGCCCAGGAGCTGCAGCTGGACATGCAAAAGGAGCGTGCCGCCGTGGCAGCGTCTATGAAGCAGCAGCGGGAGGCGAAAGCGGCCAAGGTGGCCCGTCAGAAGCAGAAGTGGGATGATACTCGGCGCAAGGAGTTAGAAGCCTATCGACTCAAGAAAGGGACAGCAGCAGGGGCGGGGGCTGTGGGCGGCGACGATGTTGCTGGTATCGAGAAAAGAACCACATCTGCAGCAGCAGAAACCGCAGCAGCAGCAGCAGCAGCAGCAGCAGCAGCAGCAGCTGAGCGTCCCGACAGCAGCAGCAACGGCGGCGGTGGCGACACTGTGTTGCCGCAGCTGCAGCAGCAGCCCTCTGTCAGGAAGCTGGCGAACGAGCTGGTCAAGCCCCGCACGGTGCGCGAACGAGCGCAACTTGTGCACGACACCTCTCGCAACAAGAGTCTGGCTGCAGACAACGAGGCGATGGGTGCCAGCAATAGCATGGCCGCAGGTGGGACGGTGTCCGCAGCGCACCCGTCGATGTTGAAGCATGAACGGGCGAGACTGGTTCCCACGCATCATCATAAGCACCACCACGAGCAGCAACAGCAGCAGCAACAACAGGTCTCACGAGATGTTGACCACTCGCCGTACCAGCGCCACCATGCAGACGGCACAGTACACGACGACCCCCACCATCACCATGGTCACAATAAAAAACATCATCATCACCACCACCATTCACCTCACGCACACGGTCATGATCCTGAAGCCTTAACAGACAATGACGGGCAATATGTGTTTGATTCATTGAGCCATATTCAGCACTCACACCACACAACGACTCATGTGGGAGAATTCAAGGATTCTCACAGCGAGGAACTTTCTCACCGTGAGTACAACTGTACGAGTCAGAACAGAATTCATTCTGCTCGTTTACTGTGGCAGTTTTATATAGTTGCACGGCATTGTTGAGAAATTTGACGTTCGTACGGCTTGTTTGTGTTGGTTATGTGTAATATTATGTGTTCACGTGTTGGCGTTGTATATTCGATACATAGGCATGCACAACGCCCAATTCCACATTTATCAGCTACAAGACAGCGGGCGGGAACTGGAGGCAATGAATTCTAAGGGCGAGCATGACTTCGCTGGTCACGAACAGCATATTCCCACCACCGGCACGCTAATCTTCCAGTCTCTAGTCAGTGCCATTGCTCCGGGTAATGCCAGCGGTGGCTCTACTGGTACTGCTGGTGCTGCTGCTGGGGCGGGAACTGGCGGTGGCGTGGCGGCGCTGGTACAGGCAGCTCGAGCTGCGGCGGCAGCGGAAGAGGCTTCAACTGCTGGGGCAACGGCCGATGACCCCGAAGCACCAATTGACACCCGTAGCGCGCTGCTCGCTGCGCAAGCGCACAGCACGGCGCTGCAGGCCGCCGCGGAAGAGAAGCAGAAGAAGAAAGCCCACATGACCTCCAGCAAGCCCGTCAAACAGTATGCTGTCGCTAAGAAGCTCACGCAGCGCGAGCTCGATGAGCAGAAGATAGCCAAAGCGAAGCGTTCCTTCCGCGTGGCCGGTGTCGGCAGCCACATCCGAAAGGGAGTAGACGACGACCTCGCCTACCTGGCGCCGACCCTGATTCCGGTGCCCGGGGCATTTCAATCGGATGGTAGTAACCCCAGTATATCGCACGTGGCGGAAAACACATTCTTTGACATTAAGAATTCGATGATATTGGGCGAAACGGGCTATGCGCCACAGCACATGCTACCTCTGTACCAGCGCAATACCTTAATGGAAATGAACGGCGTGTCCTCCGGAGGGGACCAGAATTACCTGGTGATGGCCGCAGATAGACGCTATTCGCACTACGTAGGGCGAGCACTGAATAGATTTGATCCGGAGGCGGCTGACAACTCGAATATAGATATCGAAGCGCTGTCCCGTGGGCACACTAGCACGATGTTTCTGGAAAAGCAGAAGAAGGAGAAGCTTCTGCGACAGGGCGGTGGAAACGGTGCCGCCGCGGGAGGCAATGCCTCCATGGCGGGCAAGGCCCTGCCTCCCCTCAATATTCAGAATCTCAATGCCGTGGTGCAGTCGGGAGAGAGTCTGTACGGCGGCGGTAGCACCATATCCAGTTTAGCTGACCTGTCGAGTGTGCAGAGGTATTCCCCGACTAAGGCCATCAAAAACGGAGACAGCGGAAAGGAAAAATCTGGTAGGGCGGGTGCGGCTGTGTCTGCTTTGGATAGCACCATTCGCACCGACAAAGTAGCTGCCGCCGCCGCTGAGCAAGCGGCGGCCGCCCGCGCGCTGCGCCACGAGAAGCGCCAACTGGCTCGTGAAAAGGAGGCTGGTAAGGGGCAAGCAATGACGAACAGTATGGTGCGGATGGCCTTTGGTGCATCGTTGCCCAGCCTGGCTGACCTCAAATATATCGAGGAGATGGACGACGAGTTCTAGGGCTGGCTGCTGTTTGTCGTATTCAGAGTCAGGACTGGCAGTCATATCACAATAGCTTATGACATATATATTCTGCACAAATAGTAAAAGTAGCAGTGCTGTTGTAGTAGTAATGTATGCATTGTATTCCAAGGGAGTGTAAGATATATATATGTAGCCTGGTGTATATCGATCCTCAAGAAGAGAATATTATAAGGTCAGTGTAGCAGTGATGTATAGAGTAGTGAATTCCGTTGTTGTGAACATCATAGCGATTGATTGCATACAATGTTATATTTATAGTTGCTTACTCACATGTAAAGAGTCTTATATAATTCACAGCGGGGTATAGCTTAGAGCGAGGTCTGCGCTATATTTATATACTCATATATACACATGATAGTGCGCGTGACACCGTGACCTATCTTCTAGCAGCCGTGGGGAACATTCACTAAGTTTATATACAACATCTTGAATAATACATGTGACAGCAAGAGAGCGGTACTAGCTTAACCTGAGCAGGGAATGGGTTCGTGTGCTCGTCTCTAAATCTATTTGCTCGCTTCTCTGCGAGCCTTGTGCTCCTCGGGTAACCGCTTCACGATCTTAGCGCCCATTAAAGGCGGGGCGACGAATTCGAGGGCTCGCAGCAGAGTGTACACCGGCTTGCCCTGGGCAACGTTCTTCTCGATTTCCGCAATGCATATCTCCTTGAAGCGCTTGTCGTCGTTGGCGCTGATGCTCTGCAGGAACCGCTCTTGCTCCTTCTGCGCCGCAATCTCATCTTCGATCTGCTTACGACGAGCCTTACCGTCCGCTAGCTGTATCATCTTGATGGCTGTTTGAGCCTCCTTGGCCCTCAAAACCTTGTCCTTCTCCTCTTGAATGCCGGCCTCATTGGCACTCTTAAACTTCGCTACCATCTCTGCCTCTTCTTCATCTTTGCGGAGCAGCTCCGCCTCCTTGCGATTGATGATCTCTGTGCGGCTGGCAACAATGGCATCCCATTCGGCCTTACGCTTTGCTTCCTTATCGGCCTCCTTCTTGTCCTCTCTGTCGCGCACATCCTGCTCCTGCTTGGCTAACACCGCGTTGGACTGGTTTTGTTGCGCCGCCAGCTGTCGCACCGCCGCGTCGATCATCTTCTGCTTCGTTTCCTGTACGCGATCAAAGCGCCGCTTCTCCAGGCGCTTCATGTCTGCTTTTCGCTTGTCGATGACCGCCACTTCGGCGTCGCGCGCATCGATGGCCCGCTGCTCTGCGGCCCGCGCCTCGTCGCGCAAGATCTTCCCTTTCTTGTTCTCCTCCAGGTTCTGGTAGTTCTTCTCGATGATCATCTTCTGCCTCTGCTCCTGCTTCACCAGGTCTTCCTGCAGCTGTGCCTTGAAGTCTTCCTTCAGACGGATACCCTCTTGCCGCTCTTTTTCCTGGATTTCCCGCGCGCGGGCCTTGGCGTCATCACGCTGCTGTTGGCGGATCACCTTAATCTTCTTCACTTCCTCTGCCTGCTTTTCCTTTTTGAGCCTCTCTTGTTCTTCGCCGAGTCGCACCTTTTCCATCGTAATGGCGTGGTATTCGGCTTCCCGTATTTTCTCCTGTTCGGCGGCGGCTTGTTTATCTTTGATTTGAAACTGACGTGTGTAGATAGCCTCTGAATATGCCTTCTGACTCTTAAGCATCTTCATTTGGTCTGTTTGCTCGTAAATCAGATTGTTGGCTCTGCGAATCGCTTCCAAGCGCTGATCTCTGGCCAGCTCTGCCTCAGCCTTGTCGACTTCCTGACGCGCTCTCTCGTCGGCCTCCTCCCGGTTCTTTAAAAATGACTCTTTCTTCAGTCGGATGGCCTCCAAAGTGTTTGGCCAACTTTTCATTTTTTCAGTGGAGAGCTTCTTCAGTTCCGCTCGACGCATGGCTGTCTTTGACGCGTTATTGTCGGGCGGCTTCGTGGAGTTCCGCATGCGCCGCAGCTCGTCGGCAGAAATGATGACGGTGCTCATGTTGAACAATCTGGACTCAAACTTGCGGCTTTTTATGCAATTTGACAACACGTGTGTATACTGCTTGATTTAGATGCCAATGTTAACGAAAAAATATATCTCTAGTCTGTTTTCTACTTTATTATATTTACTGTAAGTTACATGATGGAAAAATGAGGCCGTTTTTTTTGGCAATAATTCTGCGTGTTTTTCGAGACCACAGGAAAAAACAAGAGAGGAACAAGACATGTGATGTGACAGCGACAACACAACAAAAAAAAGGCAAAAACGAAACGGCCGTGCTGCAGAAAACAGAAAAGAAAACAGCACCAAAAAAACGCGCAACTGAACTCAACTGACCTGTCTCTCATCGACGCACACATTTTTTACAGTTTTGTATAATACCATACACTCGTTTCAACAACCTATAGACAACAAAGAGTGCTTGAGTGCTACTAGATTTCTGAGATTATTACTGGCTTGTAGTTTGTTTTATTGTAGCTAAATTTATTTACCAATATGGCGTTTTTCGGTCTGACTGCTCTCGGGCCTCAGAACTCGTTCTCCGCGGCATCAATTTTGTACAGAAACTTGCCCATATTCGACGAGGAGGACTTTAGGGATGCGTGGAATAAGGTGAACACCAAGGATGCGCCTCATTGTCGCAAAGACAAGATACCGGATATTATGCGCGCTCTGTTCCACGGACCCGTTCCCTCTACAGACGTGGACATTATTTTTGCCGCCTTCGAGCGCTCGTTCGAAACCCCAGAAACAGTCAGTCTCACATCGTACTTGAAGATCATGATGGAACTGCGGGATGAAGCTGAGATCAGTCAGAAAGAGTTGGAAGGTAAGGTCAAGCCTACCTGCGAATATGTCTCTAGCAGCGAGCTTCAACTGGCGCTCAAGAAGAACGCTGCTATGAAACGCAACACTCAGACCAAACAAATTCTGCCGATGACGGCGGCACAGGAAGTTGGATGGAACCCTCAGCAGCTGCAGACGCCCGAGGCTGGCAGGGAAGGCTCCGATATCACCAAGTTCGCCGCTGAGCTAGTGAAGAACGGCATTTATTACTAAGTCTACCTTGGCGGAGGTGCGACTGGCCTACGCCAGCTGTGTGGGGCTGCGTTGCTAGCGGCGCTTGTGATGCGCTTGCGACTTGGGTTGGTACTTCATCGGGTGTAATGTGCTAGCTAGCTCACTTGGTTGAGATGAGATGATATGATACTTATGTGTGGCTCACCGTCGACTGGAGGCACTCTTCGTGGTGGGGTGTAATATTTGTGCATGCTAATATAAATATAATTGAAAATTAAAATGAGATGAAATGATACTTATGTGTGACTCACCGTCGACTGGAGGCACTCTTCGTGGTGGGGGGTAATATTTGTGCACACTAATATAAGATATTGAATATATATATATAATTAAAAATTAAAAATGCAACAAGAATAATGACAATAAAGGGGGATTCCTTGGTGTGGTGTGGTGTGTATGATATGAGTTACGCGGCTGTCATTGTCCTTAATGTTAATGTTAATGCCTAACATAACATGCAGATAGAGATAGAGACTATTACTATGGTACATAGTATGTGGTGATCACGCCGTCACCGTGGCTGCTATCACACTTTATGTAGTGCTGTCCAGGGCGAGGAGCCTACAGGTTACAGTAGCACATTGTAGGTACAACTTGTTGTGCCGGATTGCTGACGTTGTGCCGGATTGCTGACGTTGTCGGTACAGTCCAGCGCAGTATATACTATATACCTCGACAAATAGCGGCAGTATGTCACTGCAGGTGCAACAAAGTACTATAGTACTGTATACTATAATATATACATGCATATGCATACTACTATAGTGTGGCGTATTATAGTATATGTGTATATAGTATACTATACACAACATAGGTATCGCAGGCCCCGTTCTTCAATCGCCAGTTCATATCTTCAGGAGAGGACGCATGCTCTCCGCTCTGCCTCTCCCTCTTCAAATAACACTTGACGGATGTCTCCCGGTGCGTATCCCTGCAGAGTCATCATCCTCTCCACAGTGGCTGCATCGGCTTGGTTCAACATCTGCTTATATTGCGTCCTCTTTGTGACGGAGAGGGTTGGGTACTGGGGTTGTTTAGGTTGTTTTGCTTCCTTTTCCGCCGCCCAGGAACGTGTTTCATGGTAGTAGGGGCCATCGCCGCCTTCGTCGTACCGGAAACTGGTCACCCATCCACATCCATCCTTGCCGCAAGCAAACACGGCAGTCCCGTATCCGTCACCGTTACGTCTACACCCAGCGCTGTGAGTGGTTTCTTTCATAGTGTCCGTTTCCTTGCACTTCTGACAGCGTTTAAACCCGCTTTTCCAAAAGGCGCGGCGGCTTTCGGGTGACTGGTCCCCAGTGGAAAACTCTTCGGCATGATGAGACATTGCTGCAATCGCAGCAACACAAAGAATTGTAGCTTCTAAACCACTCGCCTATGATCACGCAGGGATTCAGTCATGTGCAAAGCAGTGAGGTGTGAAATTTGTCTCTCTGTTGTCCATTTGGATTGGTCATTCATTTGGGGAAACTCTCTATCTAAAACGCTTTTTGGTGTGTTTTGTTGTTCTTTTGTTTTTTTTCGCCCCCGCGAGCCGAGCGTCCCTCCAAAAGCGAGCCGAGCGTCCCTCCAAAAGTCAACACACCAAATCCAAACCAAACTCCAAACTCCGAACCCAACCAACGCAACCAAAACAACCAAATGAATATGTACATATACACACAGCAGTTCAGTATCGATCTCAATATTTTATTCAGCAGAGTGACTGAGAGCATTGAACTTCAGTTTCAGAGTAATAGGCTGTAATGTTCAAAATTATTCTGTTGTTGACCGCATGGGTCACCGCCATTATGCTGAGTGCTAGCGGCATGGAGTTTGGCATTGACAACTTTGGCAGAGCCAACGAATTGTCGAAGAATAATCGCAAGGGCCGCTCGGTGGCTGCAGACACCTTCGCGGGCAGCACTCGCGAGCGCAGCATTCATTTCAAAAATAATTACGACGAGCCGATCACCCTGCATTGGATAGGAGATGGAGAAGACGTGCGCATGGGAGAAATCGCCGCAGCGTCTCAGGCTTCTTATAATTCCTTCACAGGACATGCGTTCTTCGCCACTTCCTCTCGCTCAGGTCGGAGACTGGAACCAGCACAGGTAAAGGATTCGAATTCGAGATGAAATCGGATCTATAGTCTCAACCTGTACTGTAGTGCTCCTTGAATAAATCTTTACTTGTGTTGCCTGCATACCGTACTATACGACTGTCAGATTACCGTGGTCGCGACGAAGGACGACTACAGCTTTGGCCTTGTGCGGACAGTGGGGCGCAAGCACCCTCAAGTCGAGTTCATGCACACGCGCACCACGTCCATGAACGCCAAGTTCCGTAATATGATTCCCGCTACGGTGGATATATATTACGAGGACGGCCGCGGGGGCAGTCCCCAGGGCACGCTAGGGCCCGGCAAGGAGTATACTATTAATACATATGAGACGCACCAATTTTTCTTTACTGACAAGGGCAACAAGAAGAAGGAACTTGCCCGCTTTACGATGGATAAAGATCAGGTGAGGATTACTGTATGTATATAGTTTAGTTATTTTTGTCGACCGAACGGTTGTAAACCATCCTATCATTATTACCCTCCATCATGGCACTTCTTGTTGTAATGGTCTGTGGGTATGTGTGTGTTGTTTTACCGTATCTATAGGTGCTGTACCTGATTCGTGATCCCAGCCGCCCGGCCCCTGCCGCGCTGGAAGAGCACACTGCCCGCGAGCTGGCCTTCGACGAGGAGTACCTGAACCGCACCGGGCTCCACTGGAGACACTATTTCGGCCCCGACGGCCCCCGCGGCCCGCCGACGCTGTTTATGTGGCCTGCACCGGAGGTGGGACACGTGCACAAGATCGCAGCCAGCGAGGGGCACTGGCACTGCAAGGGGTCCAAGCAGGACTGTCAGAGCCCGCAGCCGCTGGAGCTGGAACTAGAAGTCATTTCGCAGTATCCCAAAGCCTTCATCGTTGAGGACTTCTTGAGCGAGTACGAAGCCGACGTGATGATTGCTGCGGGCGATCCGCTGGCGAAGGAATCCTATGTGGGTAACGAAGATGGCGGCGGGGCGCGGAAGGACTCGACGCGCACATCGCACAACGCGTGGATTCCTCGGGGCACTAACGAGGTGTCCGAGTCGCTGTCGTTGCGGGCGGCGCAGCTGCTGCAGCTGGACGAAAAGATTCTCACCTCCAGGCGTGCGGCGGAGGATATTCAGGTGGTACACTATGTGAAGGGCCAGAAGTACGACTCGCACCACGACTGGGGCGTGAGCGGCTACGCGGAGAGTCGATTCATTACTCTGCTGCTGTACCTGACCACGCAGTCTTACTACGGAGCTGGCGGCGAGACCTCGTTTCCCAAGGCAGCGGACGGCATGGGAATCAAGGTCAAGCCTAAGAAAGGCATGGCAGTACTGTTCTACAACTTGCTGGAGGATGGCAACGGGGACGACCTCGCGCTGCACGCCGCACTGCCTCCTGTGGATGGAGAAGAGAAGTGGCTGTGCAACTTCTGGATCTGGGACCCCAAGCGCAAGTAATTTTGATCACCAGGTTGATCGATCGACAGATTTGATGGGTGGATAATTTGATTTAGATATTGGTTGAAGTAGTGAGGAGTAGTAGGAGTAGTAGGAGTAGCCTCTCTGGAAGGAAATGACAGAACCAAAGGAAGAAAGAATGTATGGCGGGAGCACTACTATACTATATATATATATATGGGAAATGAATTGAAGATAGTAGAAACAGGGAACAAGATAGATACTGTAGATTAGACTCCATTACCACTGTGTCTGATGAAGAATATGAGTTAGTGCTACGATGTATAGTATATATATACAGCTTTGTTATTGATGTTTTAAAGAATATATAGTTACCTGTTATGTCTGTCACAATGAATTGCCTTCTGCCCTCGTAAGCTTGAGTCTGCTTAGAAATTAACTATATAATATTACATATTACTATTATAGCACACACCACCAATCATCTACGACTAGTACTACTTTGTAAGGTCGTCTCTTGACCGACCCTTCATTTACTCATTTACGAGTCGATGTTGAGGCAAAGAGCCACCCCTTGCAGCACCCAGTGCGACACGTGCTCCGTTGTGTGTAGATCGGCTTCAAAGACCATTCCCACTCCCATGGCGTTCTTGCGCGACTGTGTCACGTACACCGGCGTGCGGAACGTGTTGTGCAGCTTGAGCTTGGACATTTCTATGGGAATCACCTGCATGATGGGCAGCTCCACCACCAGCACCTTCGGGTCCTGCGGCGCCAGCGCGCCGATGCTCCTATCCCACTTGGCCCCCTCCAGATACATCCCCGACACGTAGCAGCCAGACTCCAGCGGCTGCAGGCCTTCGGGCTCAGTGTATTCAGTCACCACGGTCATGAGCGTACTCTTGTCGAGCGGCCAGCCGCGCACGCGACATGTGGTCTGCACCAGGGCCGTGAGGTACGATTCCGGGATGTGGAGGCCTGATAGCCACATGCAGGCCGGCTCGCCGTTCTTGATCCAGGAGTCGTACTGCTTGAAGCGCCGCTCAAAGTGGAGGATCCATGACCCGAGGTTCTTTTCGGTGTCCGGGGCTAGGCGGCGCCACAGGCCAGGGAGGAAGCCGTTAAATAGCGAGTCGCCCAGCGATTCCAGCACGTCAGACATGCCAATCTCTCCCACGAGGGCGCGGCCGAGGTCCACCAGCGACCCGGCCATGCGCTTCACCAGCGCATTCCACCGCTCCAGCTCCTGCAACAGCACCACCTGGCACGGCGTGATAGTGTCTTCTGAGTCGTTCTGCTTCAGCAGTAGGGCTCGCGTCTGCATTAAATCGAAGGATCCGATGTCCATCGACACGATGGGAATCTTGTTCTTGATGTCTCGGGCCGTGATGGCGATAATGTCTTCGCGTGACATTCCCGCACCAGCCGTCACCCGCCGCGGCTGCAGCGAAATCAGATCCACCCACATCGACTTGACGGCATTGGCGAAGTAGCCGATTTCGGCATTCGGGTGTAGGCCGAACACCGCCGGCGAGTTGGTCAGTGGCAGCGACTCGATCATCTCAGTGTAGTTCTGTAGCTCGCCCCACTCGGGCAGCTTGTAGTCGAAGCCGGTGGTGGAGAAGCAGAACTGCTGCGAGTCGTCGAACAGAAAGTCGCCCATGTATTCCTCGAGATACGTCTTGAGAATACGTCGATCCATGTCGTCGGAGACTCTGCCGCCATACATCGCGTCGCCGATGAGGTACTTGAGAGAGCCCCAAGGCAGGAACTCGTCGCTGTCTTCGTATGATTTCTGCAAATACAGCGACAGCAGCCGGCGGGATATGTTCAGATCCGAGTCGTTGAAGTCATAGTTGACGTTCCACCCAATCTTGCCGTATTTACGGCGCTCCAGTACCACGGCATGCAGGAAGGCCAGCACATACATACACGGCCGGAAAGCCCAGTGAGGGCACTCGTCCAGCATTGCGGCGTCGATGCGGCTGTACGTGGCCCGCATATTGAGCTTCAGCCCATCTGGCGGCTCCGTCACAATCTTCACTGACCGCTGCAGAATTCCCAGCGGAAACTTGTCCGTTGGGTCAGTCGTGAGCCAGAGGCGGAAGTCCTTGTGCGGGTCCTTGATCTCGTTGAGGATGCGTTCCAGTGTCTTAAGCCAAGACGCCAGCAGGTGACAGTTCTGCAGGAGGATCCAGTGTCCTCGCTTGTATCCCGTCTCCAGCAGCTGCTCGGCGATGGGTCCCTGTCCCTGACCTAGCGCGACGAACTTGAACCGAGACGTCATGCCCATCTCGTCGCAGAAGGCCTGGATGTCCGACTGAGGGTCCGCTCCGGGAGACAGGATGAACACCATGGGCTGCAGCGGCGACGACTGAGCGTACACGCGGCCATAATCTAGCGTAGGCGGCTGCACAAACTTTTCCCCAAGCACTTCGATGACGAACAGCTTGACAGCGTTATAGACGCGGTCAGCGCGGAAACAGCGCATCACCGCTAGTCGTTCCAGCGGAGAGAGCTTCGCGCTGAACCCGTTGGGCAGCGCCACTGTCTCCGGCGCCTCTAAGTCGTACCAGTCCCGCCACATGTCCACTTTGGCCCGGAAGTCCTTGACAAGCTCCTGGCAGGGAGCATTCAGCTCGCCCAAGGCCAGCAGGTCCTTCCAGCCGGAGCCGGACAGCCAGGCCGCGGGGCACGCCTCGGCCACCGCATCCAGCGAGGTGTCACCCTTAAGAAAGAAGTCCAGCAGCGGCTGGTCCAGGGCGTCGTCTCCGTTCATAACCATGCAGGTCATCTGAAATGAGAACATGAGCTTGTGCCTCTCGAAGATACCGGTGCACGTGTAGTCGTACACGTTGCGCATAATAGTATCCACCATGTTCCGTAGTCGCCCATCAATGTTGGCATCCTTCTTCGCGCTCTCCAGGGCGGTCTTGAACACGCTTAGAAACGAGTCCAGCGAGAGCTCGTACATGGATTCGATGGCCGCCAGTCCTGCCTCGGCGAAGTAGAGAATGGAGCCGCGTTTAGCCACGGGCTTGTACACGGAGCGAGCCACGCTGATGTCGGTCTTGGTCTCCTGCGCCACGGCGAGCTTGGCGCTGATGTCCACAGCGGTACTCTTGGTATTTTCCAGCGTGGCGATCAGCTCATGGTTGTCTAGAATGTTGCCCTGGGAGCTGGACAGCTCGCGCAGCAGAGTGTCCTCAAGCGTCACCAGCAGCTGCGCGTTCTCCGACATCTCCGCCACAAGCTCTGCCCACTGCCTCTCCAAGTCGGGCCGCTCGTGGGCCACCACGACATTCAGAAGCTGATTCGCCAGCCCGTCCAGTGTCACACCATAGTTGATGATCATCGTCTTGCCCATAACTTCAGGCGAGTAGTGGGGATTGGCCAGCTTGGTTGTGAAGAACAGTCGAAACGAGTCATCCCACTCAACCATCTTGTCGCCCAGCTTGATGAGCATTTGCGCGCCCTCCTTGACGATGTTTTTCTCGAGCACAGGGTCAATCATCGGATCTAGCTCCTCACCCACGTTCTCGAACAGAAACGGGTTTCCGAACTGAATGGCCAGCTCCAGATGTTTCATGAAGTCCGAGTCCGTCAATGACTTGACAGTGAGGTTCTTCCCCTTGTAGGTATTTTTGATCCAGGCCACAGCCTGCTGCTGCGGGTCCACACACAGCGGAAAGCGCGAACCTTTGGTGGTCAGAATGCCGTTTTGGATGGAGTGATCGTCGGCCGGTAGGCCGTTAGCCACCCATCCTTGAACAGTGGCATCCGTAGTGAGGAAGTTCTCCAAGGCAAAGTTCTCCGAAGTGGGGATACTGCGCTTCCGCACATCCTCCATAAACTTGCTGTAGATCAGGTCACGACGGTAGTCCGTAGTGAAGGCACCGACGTACGACAAAAACGAGGAGCCCAGCAGGCAGTCGCCTACTAGCTTGACCTCCTGCTGGCCCAACAGCTCGACATCGGCACTCCACCGCGTGCGCTCGCCGGTGAGTCCGTCGATCAGCTTCTTGGCGGCGTTCAGGCGCTTGGTCATCAATGCGGCCTCTGTTTGCAAAACGTCCAGCTCGGCGTTGGCTTCGGCAAACTGGTCATTCAGCTCATTGAGCTCCTTGCTGAGCTTGGCCAGCAGCTCCTGCAGCTCTGCCAGCTCCTTTTCCGTCTGCAGCTGCGCTTTCTCCATCGCCTTAACCTTCTCACGCAGCGGTGCCACGTTCTTGGCCACATCGTAGTATTTAACAATGGCCACCACCCACGTTAGCAGACCGAAACCGGCCTTGGAGACAGACTGCATCTTCTCCAGCGTCAGGTCCTCGTTGAAGTACTTATTGACCTTCTTCACTTGTCCTTCCTTCAGATCGTCTTTCGGGAAGTTCTTCAGCAAGGTCAGCAAGTTGCCGTTGCCGAGCAGCTTTTTGGCGTCGTTCCAGTTCTCTTCTAGTTTTTCGCCAGTAGGCTTAAGACACACCAGTTGCATGCACATTGCTTTGACGGCGGGCGGGGGGTTAGTGAAGGCTTTCAGCTCGGTGAGGTCATTTTTATCAAGCGCAGCAAGGGCAGCTGTCGCCGCTTCCACGGCAGGCAGTGCCTCCATCAGAGCTTCGTCTGCCACCGCCTTCTCCTTGGTGATGATGGCGGCTTGCTCGGTGGCCTCTCCTTGCTTAATCGCCGCCTCCTCCTGCGACTTGTTGGCGATGGCGGTCTTCTCTTGAATCACGGCAATCAACGCTTGCACTTTCTCCGTTTTGTCGTCCACCACAATCTTTTTCTCCGACAGCGTCACCTGCATGCGCTCGACCGCGCCCGCGGCTTCGATGAGCTTCTGCAGGCCGCCCGACAGCCGCTTCGTGCTTTGCTGAATACGCTTCGAGTTGAACTTCAGCTGCGCTCTGTAGTTGGAAATAAAGTCCAGGTAGTTCTTCGGGGTCACATAATAGTATCTCCGCAGCTCTTCCGCGAATCGAGTAGCAGCCACAGTCACGCTCTGATGGGTGAACACCAAATGATTGATAATCTCAGCTCGGTGCTCTTCGGGGAGATTCTCCTCGACCAGAAAGAACTCGGCGACCTTCTGCAGCGCGTCGGCGGGCCAGGGAAAGAACCAGTCGATCACAGCGTTGGACACCAGCCCCGGGAAGTTTCTGCAGCGCAGGCGCAGCTTGGAACCTGACGGAGACATGGCCAGCACTATGTGCAAGTTGTTGCGGCACTTGTTCACGTAGAAGTTCCACAGGTTATCCGGGGTTTCCACCAGACCTGCCGCCTTCACCTCGGCGCGCACCGTGTTGCACAGGGAGTCCTTCTCATCCTGCGGATACAGTGCAGGCACCATGCCCGTGGTCAGCATGTTGTTGATGAATTCCAGGAAGCCCTCTTCCACGACATGCGCGTCAGTGAACATGAAAACGACCTCGCCCGTGCCCAGCATCTTGTACAGTTCCTTCAAATCTTCCTTGAATTGGTCCTCACCGTAGCCACGAGATAGCGTGACCTGAAACAGCTTGTAGCCGGCGCAGTATGTGGCGAGGGTGGTCAGGGACTGTTTACCAGATCCGCCCACGCCCACCAGCAGTGCATTGCCACGAGGATTGCGGATGATGCGGTGGATGCGACACAAGTGCTCCAGCGCCTGTTCGAACAGCACCAGCGTCAACGGCTTACGCTCTGTGTTGTACAGTGACATGACCTCTTGGAAGATGTTACGGATCTCAGCGTACCCGCCGATGTCTTCATACAAGCGAGCATCTTCGGAGGCATCCCCGTCCTGCAGGCGTCCCACCGCCCCTCTGAAGTCTCCAAACAGCACAGGATCTCGCATTGCATCTGCGACCGAATCCGGATACATCTCCTTCACCATCGCCTTCAGCTGGGAGCTGTACGTAAGCTGATCCTCCGCAGTGGTGAGTCTGTCGAAGAACACGCGGTCGCACTCGTTTCTCCACAGGCGAGCGAACATCTGCGGAGTGTTAATAACATCCGGAGTGGCGTTGCAGATACCCTCGTACACACGGGATAGATCTCTCAGGTTGAAGATGTAGTGGAACTTGCTGGGCGTGGGCGGCATCTTCTCGACAATGTACGCAAACAGCTTCAGCATGCCGCCGGTCACTTTACCCACTGCGGTCTTGACGGGGTCGGGGAACTGTGCGTAGCGCGTCGTGACGATCGAACTGAAGATGATGTTGAGCACCGCCGTAGTCGGGGGAGTGAGGTTGAAGACATTGTACAGGGCCACGAACCGCGGGTCGACCGGGTTTCGGCCGCCGCCTGGGGGACCCATGGCTCCGATGTACTGCAGGTCCTTGATGTACTTGAGGTTGAGGTCCTTCTCTCGGTCGTACAGACAGCCACGACCCATCAGGAACAGCAGCAGCGCAATAGGCTGCTGCGTGCCATACGTGTCGACTTTCGGCATGTTCAAATCGTCCACAAAGACTATGAGCTTTTTGCCAGACGACGGACCGAAGACCGCCCCGGATCGCTTGTCGACGTTGGCTTCGACGTTGACCTGAACATCGCCCGCTGTCGTGCGTGATGAGAAGTTTACATTCAGGCGGGCGAAGCCGGACGTAGGCAGGGATTTGAGGTAGGCCTGGATGATGGTGGTCTTGGCCGTGCCGCTCTCGCCTACAAAGAGAATAGGCCGGACGGGGGCCAGGGTCTTGAGCAGGTGATTGTACAGCACTGAGTCCGTGGTGGGCACCATGACGTCGTAGAAGCGGAACGGGGACGGTTCGGTGTACTTAGGCACTTGCGACTGCCACTTCTCCCACTTCTTCTTCTCCACGTCATAGAAGTTGTCGTACAGCAGCGTATCGGGCAGGTTCTCTCTCGAAATGCGCTTAAGAAAGTCGTCAAATTTGATGCGCGCATCGCCAACCAAGGCTGCGCCCAGGGACCATGTGCAGCAGAAGATGTATAGATGCTCCAAATCCATTGTGTCGGTCGTACCGATGTCCACAAAGCTCTCCAGTAGAGAGCACAGCTGCTTCACTAGGTCGATGTTGGTGATCGGGATCACCTGTTTGAGCCGCTGGCCCATCTCCCCATCCATAATTCCTGCCAGGATCAGATCAATGCACTTGGGAACGTATTTCTCGTACAGCGCCATCATCTGGTCGGCCCCCGCCTGGTTTTCTTCCGGAATGGTCACCCCGTTGCCGAACCGCAGTCGCACCCAGCGCTCGTAGTACGGCAGGAAGCCCAGGTTCTTCGGGTCCACCCACACCATGCCGCAGCGGGAGATAGTGGCCGGCGATGCGTACTGCAGGTCGAAAGTCTCGACGATCATGGCACAGTGTGGCGCCAGACGGATGCGCTCTCCGTTGGGCAGTGTCAGAAGCTTGTTGTCGTCCATGACGGAGTTCATATTCTCCACCCACAAGGCGTCCACATCTCCATCGTACAGGATCCAACGGATCTCATTCTCACGGCCGGGTGGCAGCGGCTCATTGAGCTCGCGGAAGAGCTTCGACAGAATGCCGTCCTGCCAGTCCCGCGTCTCGGGATCCATCAGCCCGTACAGCTCGTTCAGCGGCTGTGCCTTGGGGTTCAGCACGCTCATCTTTACAACCACGTTCTCGGCTGCCAGGCGCGCGTTTTTCAGCGTGTCCAGCACAGTGCTCTTGCCGCCACCCGTCGGACCCACGATCATACATGTGTGCCGCACCAGCAACGTCTCGTACATCTGAATAACTTTGTCTCCCTGGTCCATGTGGACGACCCTGTTGGAGCACATGAATCCCTTTTGCTCCAGATCGGTCATGACGGCTTCTTTGAGGTCTTCGTAGCCGACTCTGGGACAGTCCATGCCAGGAAACAAGTCGCCGATAAGGCCTAAGAACAGCGGGACGTCCTCGAAGACGAACTTGGGCAGGTTGGAGTCTCGTAAGCAACGCATCAGCACCAGGTCCTCCGACATTTCACTGTACTGCCGCTTAAGACCTCCAGCCATGATCAGCACAGACTTGAGAGCGCGAAGCCCGAAATCGTAGTGGAACTGCTTGGACAGCTGTTCCTTGGACAGCTTGTACAGCACCGTCATCTTCTTTGCCAGGTGCTTGGCACCCTCGAACCCCTCGGAGAAGAGCATGATCTCGCAGATCTGCTGCAGATCGGGGACGATCATCGTCACGGGACGGAACAGTGCCTTGAGGTTGTCCGGCAGCTCGGTGCGGCCGGCGTACCCGGGGTTCATGGTGATAAACACGCCAGAAGTGGCAAACCCCGCGACGCGCTTGATCAGCAGCTCGCCGCCGCCGGTGCCCAGGTCGCAGGTCAACTTGTCGTAAATGAGCGCGTTCTGGATCGTTCGCAGCTGCGCAGACACCACTGACAGCACCTCGATGTTGATACGGTTGAATTCGTCGAAGCAGCCCCATGCTCCGGCCTGGATTAAACCCGAGAAGATACTTGCCATGGCCTTGTAATCCAGACCGTCGCCGCAATTGATGACGAAACAGGGCAGGGCCAGACTCTTAGCTAGATCTTTGACCGTCTCAGTCTTGCCTGTTCCGGCGGGGCCAGCAGGGGACCCACCCAGTTTGAAGGTCAGCGCCTGCGATAGCGTCATGTAGCATCTATCGGTCAGAGGGGTGATGACCAGGCGGCCGTTGAGGCCCATGTATTCGTACCCAAAGCGAAACTTGCCCGTGCACTGCTTTATCACGCAATCGTCTACATCTCTGTCCCAGTAGAACCGCAGCTGGGATTCCCACGCAAACTCTTTGGCGTTCATCACACTCTCTCTCACGAAGCCATCAACGATATCTCGAGCATGCACGTCAATAATCAGCAGTGTGTTCACCTTTTTGCGGGTGATGCCGTCCAGCGGCGCGCGCACCATGGCTACGAGGTCGTTCAGCTGCGCTGTGAGTTTCGACTCGAGGTTTTTCATGGCATATTTGTCGCCCTCCTTTGCCTTGCAGAAGGTATCTTCCACTTCCCAGGTCCACCAGATCTGCGACGACACGAGACCCACCATACCCAGTACCATCTTGAGCCACTCGCAGCGGTCGTTCTTGGCGTAGATGAACACTCCTTCCTTGGTGATGGCATGTAGCGACGTGTGCATCTCATCCTCGCAAGCAGTCATCCAGGTCTCCACGGCCCCATCCACGGGAGTGACAGTGCGAAACGTAAAGCTCTCCTTCTCCACTGACGACATGGCCTCGACTTGCTTGTTGGACCGCCCGAATTGCATCGACTTGACGTTATCGAAGAGCTTGAGCATGTGGATCTGGATGCTGGTGGGGTCGCTGTTTCCCAGCACCGACAGCAGTTCATCGTCGGAGATGAAGAAGAAGCGGGGAAAGGCCTTGCGCTTAGTATCCAGGTAGTCACTGAGGGACTTTTGGCAGCTGTCCAGTCGGTCAGATATCTTAGACAGCGAGTCCAGGCGGTTGTCGCCCGTACAGGCATCCACCACATTGGGGTTCTTACTAGTCATCGTCATAATGCCCTTGAACAGCTTGTCAATGGCGTCGAAGCGCTTGGCTTCCTCGGGCAGCTGTTGCCGAATGTCTTCCGCGCCGATGAAGATTCCCTCCAAATACGCCCACTTGCGCTGTACCGTGAACCACATTTCCAGACACTCTGCCACCACGTTCAAACTTTTCTCCCAGTTGCGTACGCGATCCACAAATGTGCCCACGAACCGTGAACCGCTCATTGTCTGCAGGTTGAGCATGTTGTCCTCTAGCTCGAGCTTGAGGTCCTCGGCGGGCTTGAGCACAAAACCTCGGTCCACGCCGTCCTTCTTGTACTTCATGAGCTGCAGAGAGTTGTTGCGCCAAGCGGCATCGATCTTTGCCAGCTCGTTCTCGATCTTCAGCTCCTGGACGGCCTCGTTAATAATTTCTTCCACAACAGAGGCAATCTTATGCAGCTCCATATCGAAAATGTCGCCAAGGGTTAGGGACTTCAGAGTCACGTCAAAGGTCACGCCGGTCTCGTCCATGAGCTTTTGCCAGTGCCGCTGCTTCATCGAGTCGTTTTTCAGGGCCACCACCAGCGGAAGAGCTTCCTTAAAGTTTTGCAGACGCGCCTCAACCATCTTGAAGGTATAGATGGCTTTGAGCTCCTTAGGGAACTTCTTGGCCTTCTTTTCGAAGTCCTCAGCCTCCTTCTGCAGCACGGTGATATCCAGATCGCTCCACATCATAGACGAGCAGTTGGCCTGAAACTCCCGGAATTGCGTGAACAGTTCGTAGATCTTGGACAGTTGCTCCACCTCTGCCACGGTTTGTTGTAGGTCAGGGTACGGCCTCACGCTCAGGTCGAACAAGTTCTGTGCATTCACCAACTCGGCTTTAATTTTCAGAAACTTGTTGATCTTCCGCTTATAATCCGCGAGTAAATCTACGCCATGCTCTAGCGTGGTGCTGGACACGCCGGGGCCGCTGTCCTGGAACTCCTTACGGAAAGTCACCAGCACCTCTCTGAAGTCAACATCCTGAGAGGAAGTCACCTCACGAAACTTGTCTTTGGTGTCAATCAGGCGCAGATCGCGGGTGCGGGAGTTGACATATAGAGCCCGCCAACGTTTCTCAATGTCCAGCGCGGCGGTCATCTCCTCATCTGGGACGGCGATATTGTACCGCGCCAGCGTGCTATATCGCTCCTTAATATCGGTTATCTCAAGCTCCACATCCTGCATGTGCGCTGCAATGTCCGCGACCACATTTAGCACAAACTTGAGCTGCTCCAGATCTTCACACTCAGTTGCCACCTGTTCTTCGTACTCGCCAATCTTGGCTTGCAGCTTGGAGAAGATCCCGTGCGAGGTCGACAGGAGCACCTCGCCGTAGTCGTTCTTCCATAGGTCGGCCTGTTTACTGACACCACTGGCCACCGCCGTCATGTCAATGTGAAGGAAGTCCATTTCTTTGATCACGGGCTGCGCCGCGACCGTGTCCTGGATCTCTCGGTAGTAGTTCATCGCCGTGTCGAGGTTGTCGCAGGTGGGGCGCAGCTTCTCGATCTGCTGCTTGCGCTTGGGGTTCCACAGGTCCATCACCTTGTCATAGCGACGCCAGCCGTCCAGATACTTGTTGGTCATGCTGAACACACGGCTGTTCTGGGATGTGAGCGCGAGAGACAGTTTCACCACCTGCTTGTTCTGAGAGATGTCTTGGTAGAAGGAAAACACGTAGGGCTCCTCGTCCTCGTGCACTATCACAGGCTCCGCGGGTATACAGGTGCCATGCATCCAGCGCACGAAGCTGCGGGCCGACTCCACGATGCTACGCGAGCCCTTGGTGAGCTGTTTGTTTACCTCGATGAGCGACGGAGACACCATCAGTTCCTTGCTATTCAGCGACACCAACAGCTTAAACAGCGGAGCAGTGTCCTTGCACTGCAGCAAACCCATGAATGCTGCCATAGAAGACAAGATCATCTGCGCAATTGCATTATGCAGGCAACGTTCCCAGTAGTGGTAGTAGACGGCTAGCGCGGGGCTGTAACCAGTCGCTGTTTTGGCGACCACCTCCTCCACCTTCATCAGAAAGGACTCGCCGATGGTCTTGTAGTCGTGGACCAGCGCGTCCAGGCGCTCTGTGCGACGGGCCTCCACCGTCTCGAAAAACTCGGAGATGTCAAGAGGCACCAGGCTACCGTCCGCCTGGCGAAAGTCGTTGGCCTGGATGAGCAGCGTGTTGGAAATCTTGGACAGAATGTCATTGATCATGTCGCCATTCTTGTGCACTTGCGAAATGCTGCTACCGAAGCGCTCCAAGGCCAAG
>JACKZZ010014504.1_pt1 | contig 22680 bp, 13 predicted proteins | sample 8027871 | NCBI WGS metagenome assembly JACKZZ01 (sample SAMN15724774, study PRJNA655200) | protist metagenome | isolation source: fluorescence activated cell sorting (FACS) single amplified genomes of... | place: USA: West Boothbay Harbor, Gulf of Maine | collected 2000-07-19 | reverse complement strand
GGCAGATCTCGAGAAAGAATTCGGGTGTCTGTTTGGAAGCAACTCCTACATCACACCCAACGGGCACACCGGGTTTGCACCGCACTTCGACGACGTCGAGGTGTGGATGCTGCAGGTGGAGGGGAGGAAGCGCTGGCGCTGCTGGACGCCCAACAACGCGGCCATCTTCGAGAAGCCAAGCGAGAATGGCGGCGCTACTTTTCCCAACGGCGCGCCGATCCCGGGCGCGCACCTGCGGAAGAGTGAAAAGGAGGATAAAGCCATCGACGTGGAGGAGGGCATGGCGGAAAGTTTATGCGGGGCGGTCATGGGAGAGGACTCTGCGGCCGCCACGCAGCAAATCTTCGATTCTCTGCGCTACTCCTCGTCGCTTCCCCGTGAGTACTCCCGCGACTTCACGCACGAGGAGTGCGAAAAGCACATGACTTTACGACTGGATGTCATTCTGGAGGAGGGCGATCTCCTCTATATTCCGCGCGGCACCGTGCACTGCGGCATGGCGGTGGAGGAGGAGGAGGATTCCCCCAACAGCAGCACTGCGGACCACGTTCGTGGCGAGAAGGAGGACACCTCCTCCTTCTCGCACCACCTAACCGTCTCGACGTACCAGAAGACCTCGTACCTGGACTTTCTGGCAGACTTGCTTCCCGCCGCGCTGCAAAAGGCCGCGCAGAAGGACTCTCGTTTCCGCCGCGGACTGCCGGTCCGGTACCTGCAGAGTGTGGGCGCGCTCGCGGCGGGCGCGGAGGCCGAAGGGGACGGGTTGCGTGAGCCGGAGGCGCGCACGCGCCGCGAATTCGTGTCCACGCTGCGCGCCCTGGTCGCGAGCCTGGCGGACGACAAAACCGGAGCGCTCGACGCAAAGCTGATCGACGACACCGCGGACCAGCTCGGGTCCGATTTCTTCGTGAGTCGCCTGCCGCCGCACCGCGTCGCCGACCGCGGCGAAAACCGCCCCGAGCTGCGGCCGGGCGCTGGCGGAATGCCTACTGGAATGCCTGGTGGAAGGGGCGAGCGCAAAAAGAGCGGCGGATCGTTGAGAAACACGTTCGTGCGGCTGAACGACAAGAGTCTTCTCCGGTGCGCGCTGGACTTGGACCCGGAGACCGGCGAGTCGCAGTGTCTGCTCTTCTACCCTCTGCGCAACCCGCGCCACCTGCACATGAGCGGGGATGCGCTCGCGAAGTACTACGAAGAGGACGCGGCCGCAGGAGGAGACGCCGGCGGGGACCCGCAGGAGGACCCCAAGGGCAGCATTCGGCTGGAGGAGCTCTTCTTCCCCGCGCTGAAGGCACTGTTCGCAGCCAGGGGGTGGCTGAACCTGCGGGACCTGCCGCTCGACCAGGACTGCGACAAGGAGGCGCTGTGTCAGCTGCTTTGGGAGCTGCACCTCCTCGAAACCAAGTTGGAGTGAGGTGTGTGGCGGCAGAGAATATTCGTCGATGTGACTGTAAGGAATAACTGGGAGGCCGGACCACCGTGACTGTCGCAATACTTTTTGGGGCACATTCTAGAAAGTTACCTAGAAATCATCTGGCTTGTTCTGTGAGTATGTGTCGATGGTGTTCTTGCTTCGTTCTGTCGATCGAATTCGGAAATTCATTGCCTTTTTCTCTGCGAGAAGCAGTTGTTCTCAGTGTCTTCCTTCAAGACATTATTGCTCTCATGCGCTGTGGCGCGACGGACGCGTGGAAAGGTTGGCGCTGTTGGTACCGCCTGCTCTGTTGATTCCGCATTGTGGGCTTTAGGTTGGCTCTCACAGGTCCGAATGACCTCCAACTCTAGAAGGAATTTATACCCTTTGTCGAAGGGAAAAGAGGGTGGTGTTGCCTCGCTTCGTCCGTGTTCTTCTCCCTTGTCTAGCTCCGCCAAATGCCTGCAAACATGTAGGTTTCCTGACTAGTATTGCAGAGAATACGCACAGAAAATCATGGCGTCCACCGTTTCCGCGCCCACCACCCATGGCGAGCTCAGCGAGTTGCCGACGATGGCCTTCGGCACGTGCAAGGTCGGATTCGGGAAGTGCGAGTTTCTGAGGAACGCCTCCCCGACGGACGTGGACGAGGGGGAGGTGGAGGCGGCGATTTTGGGCGCGGTTGCAGCCGGGTACCGTTTCTTCGACTGCGCGCAGTTTTACATGAACGAAGCTGCGGTCGGGCGTGCCCTCCAAAAGAGCGGACTCCCTCGCTCGCAATATTTTCTCGGCAGCAAGGTGTGGCCGGACAACATCTACGGGGGGGCGGAACCAGTGGTGGCGCAGCTGCGGAGGAGCATCCAGGACCTGCAGTGCGGGTACCTGGACGTCTACCTGGTGCACTGGCCCGTGCCGGGGGAGTCGGGTAAAAAACCCGGCAAGCACGTCGCGGCGTACAAAGCGCTCGAGGATTTCACGCGCGGCGTGGCGGGAGAACGCGGGAACGGGAACGAGGTTTTGATCCAGCGCCTCGGCGTAAGCAACTACCGCGTTGCGGACTTCGAGGAACTCACCAGAAGTGGATTGCGCGTTTTTCCGTACTGTAACCAGTTTGAGGTCAGCCCCGACCTCTGCCGCGAGCGCACGATCGCGTATTTCCACGCCAAAAACGTGAAGATCCAAGCCTTCCGCAGCCTCGGCAGTGGCAGACTTGTCGCTGGCGTCGCGGCGGAGGCGCAGGACCGCGGCGCAGAACGTCAAAAGCGGCTGCAGAGCGGCGAGCAAGGCAGTAAGAACCAGAACGCAACGGAGAGAGCCGGTGGTGAGAGTGAACTGTCCAGCGGGGCGGGCGACGGCCGCGAGGAAGAAGGGCGCGTGTTTTCGGCGGTATGCGACGTGCTGGAGGAGTTGAACCGGGGAGGACAGTCTCCGAGGACCGCGGAAGACAACGCGAAAAGCGCAGCGGAAAGCAACGCGGACAGGAGAATAACGGCCTCGCAGGTGCTCCTACGCTGGGCGCTGCAGCGGGGCTTCACGGTAATGCCGAAATCCCTGTCGCGAGTGCGGCAGGAAGAAAACATAGCGGCCTCCGACGAGAGATGCGGATGGCGGTTGAGCGACGCGCAGATGGCGCGACTCAACGGACTCACTACGACAACGGCGCTGGCAAGATTCCAGGGCCAGTACGAGCACTGCATAGTGGCAAACACGGCGCTGGAGGGCAGCATGAAGGGAAAGATTGCATTCACAGATATTGATTTGGCGAGAACAGTGTAGTGGACATTGAAACTAGTAGACTTGACACAAGTGAGGTGAACTCTGGCGCATAGTGCTTGAAGGTAACTTTTTGAGGGACGCAGCGCCAGCAATGTGCCCTTGGGTTTTGTTCTCACAAGTACTAGCGCGACGTCAGCAGGCTTCGACCGTGGAATGCAACCCTCGAACATTGTGAAAGGAGTTCGTATTGTGGAAAAAATCAAAATCAGAAATTCCTAATGGCCTGGTGGGGTGTCGGGAGGTGGTTGGGTCCTGCAAATTCCGGCAATGTTCGTAGAGCTGAATTTCCGGCTTCGACTTCCGATGGAAATCCGTTCCCACCGAAGTGGAAGGAGTGTCCTGAGGCTGTACTGGCATAGAAAGACGTTTCACTTGTGTTTCTGTGTTTGATGAGGATGGGTATCTGGGTGCAAAGGTAGAAGCTCGTTCCCATCATACTAGTGATCAGGCTGATACCGGTATTTTGAAAGTCTAGTGTACGGGTTTGTTCTCCAAATCACTACTAGGTGTCGACCCCGTTTGATAGAAAGAACTAGTAGTAGAGGCACATCCGACGATGTCGCAGTCTTCGGCTTCCGCGGAAGGACGAGCCCCGTCCTCGGCCGACTCGTTCCTTTTGAAGACGGAGCGTCTCATTGGGTTGGAGCACGACGAGGAGCGCGCGCAGAGTCTGGACTTGCTGAAAAACTCGAAGCACGCAGAGCTGGCGCGGCTGGGCGTGGCGATTCTAAAGCTGTACCTCCACGACGGCCTGCAGACTGGCCTCTACGGGCGCGTGTGTTGTAAATTGCAGCGCTACAACCCCGAAGATCTGCTGTCCGCTCATCGGTTGTCCAGTGGAGACATCGTCGGCCTTTTCGACAGTAGCACGCCCATCCACGAACTCAAGCCGCTGGCGGAGGGCGTGGTCAACCGCGTGCGCGCGCGCGAAATCGAGGTGGTTTTTTCGCAGGACGGATCCAATAAAAAGTCCGGAGAGAGCGGCCCTGGTGGCGGCAGCAACAGGAACACCAGGGACACCAGCAACGCGGGTGGTGGAAACCACGAGGACTCGGGCATTCTCGCCCTCACGCACCGCGGGCCTTTCCACCTCGCGGTGGTGGCCAGCGACGCAACCATAACCCGCTACAGGGAGACGCTCGGGGAGCTGCGGAAAGGGGTGCAGACTAACGGTGACGCAGGCGACGCGGCAGACCACAGAGTAGTGCGGCTGGCCTTTTCGGCGCTGCAGAATGAGCCTCACACCTTCCCCGACTTCCACGATCCCGCGCGCTTTGATGCGCGGTTCTACTCGGCGGTCACGCGGCGGCTTAACGGGCCACAGCAGGCGGCGGTGAAGGCCGCGCTGCTGAGCAGGGACATGCACGTGATCCACGGGCCGCCCGGAACGGGCAAGACCACCACCTGCGTGGCCTTCATTCTGGAGTGTGTGCTGCGGGGGTATCGTATCTTGGTAACGGCACCCAGCAACGTGGCCGTCGACAATCTGCTGCTCAAGGTGGCGGAGAAGCTGGCGAGTAGCGAAAAGGGAGAGGGGGATATTCGCAGCTTCGAGCTGGAGCAGAAGGGGGGGCCCGCAGGCACTAGTAGCCCCAGTACTAGTAGCAGCTTCGCCCCGCCCTCCCGCGCTTTTGCCGCGTTCAACGCGAGGAGCGCGCGGGAGCGGCTGGTGCGGTTCGGGCACCCCGCGCGCATCGACACCGATCTGCACCGGTACACGCTCGACGCGCGCGTGGCGGCCAGCGAGGAGCAGCAGCTCTGCCGCGACATAGAGAAGGAGATCAAAGACCACGCAGACCGCATGTTTACAGACCGCAAGGCGCCGAAGACGGGGACGAGCGGCGCCAAAAGTGGAAAAGAGGAAGAAAACATGACGCGGTACGCGCGGCGCCAGGAGGTGTCGCGGCTGCGCAAGGAACTAAAAAAGCGCAGCATTGATGCCGTGAACGCAGTACTAAAAAACGCGCAGGTGGTGTTTTCGACCTGCGCTGGGGCCACGATGGTGCGCAAGGCCTTTGGGAGAGCCAAGACCGCGCTGGGGGCGGAGCAGTTCGGCGGCGACAGTACTAGTTGCACAAGTTCTGCGACGGATTCCTCCGACCGGCAATTCTTCGACGTAGTCCTGGTCGACGAGGCTGCGCAGACGCTCGAGGTTGCGTGCTGGATCCCGGTGCTCGCGGGCAAGCGCGCGGTGCTCGCGGGCGACCACCAGCAGCTCGCGGCCACCGTGAAGTCGAAGGAGGCCATGCGCGAGGGCCTGGATGTGACGCTGTTCGCGCGCATGCACGCGGCGTTCGAGAAGTTCGGGGTGGCCTCGTTGCTCTCCATCCAGTACCGCATGAACGAGGTAATTATGGGCTGGAGCAGCGAGCAGTTCTACGAGGGCCGCCTGGTTGCGGCAGAGGAGGTGAAGGATCACACCCTGGAACTCCAAAGTCTCGGCGGCGGCGGTCAAATTTTAGGTTTAGGCGGTGACGATGGTGAACAGCAGAAGCAGCAGGGACCGCTGCCGAAGTTCCCGTTGGTATTCGCCGACACGGCGGGCAACGCTTTGTGCAAGGAGACGGAGTCGGACGCGCAAACGCTGTCGCGCTCGAATACCGGGGAGGCCAACATTGTCCTCGCCTATCTGAAGTTTCTGGTTGTCGCCCTCCGCGTGTCTCCGCAGAGAACGAGCATTTGCGTGATCACGCCGTACAACCAGCAGGTGGACTTGCTGAAACTGATGCTGGTGCAAGCGGGGTTGGAGCGATTAGTCTCCGTGAACACGGTGGACAGTTTTCAGGGGCGCGAGGCGGACATTGTGATTCTCTCGCTGGTGCGCAGCAACGACGCGGGCGAAGTGGGCTTTCTGGCAGATTTTCGCCGCCTCAACGTCGCGGTCACACGCGCCCGCAAGCACGTGCTCATCGTGGCCAACAGCTGCACGATCTGCACGGACGAGGTGCTCGCGGGCCTCTACGGCTTCGCGCTCGAGCGCGGTAAAGTCGTGTTCGCGTCGGAAGCCTGCGCGGCGTCAGAGTGCGGAGATGTGAGCCAAGTGTGGCGCTACAGAGAGGAAGAAGCTGCTGGTAACGTTGCTGACGCTGACGGCTGGTCTGCCCTGGCCGCCGCTGACCCGGCCTGGCACATCTTCGACGAGGAGAAGAGCTCGGCGACGGGCGGGTTCGGGGCGAAGGGCGGTGCCGCAGGGACTGCAGTGTCTGCCACTAGTACTCGGGCGGTAGTCGCAGAAAAAAGGAAGCAGCCCGGCGCCGCCGACGCTGCTGGAGTGACAGAGACGAAGCAGCCGGAAATGGTGAAGCTTTCCGACGAAGAGGTGGAAAAGCGGCGGATAAAATATGCGGGTATAATCGCGGAGATGCGGGCCAAGCGGAAGCCGTTTCACGACTTTAGCAAGAACCTGAACGCGCGCGAGCGGCTCATTGTGCACGAGATCTGCGAAAAGGAGGGGTTGCGGCACGAGAGCCAGGGCGAGGGCAAAAAGCGCTTCGTGCGCGTGTACAACGACGATCCGCTGGCCAGTGGTACTGACAAAGTCGACGACGCAAAAGCGGCTGGCGGGAAAGCGGTTTTACCAGAAAACGGCGAAGGAGGAGAGGAAGAGGCGGAAGAATCGCAGGGGCCCGGTCATCCTGCTGCAGAAAGCAGTGCTAGCACAATCTCCGCGCAGGAAAAAAGCAGCGGCTCTTCGTCGTCGTCGGCGTCCTCAAGGGCTGCGGTAGCCGTGCCGGAAGGTAACGGCATGCTGGCGAAACTGGCTATGGAGCGCGAGGCTCGGCAGGAGCGGCAGAAGCTGGAGCGCGAGCGCCGAAACGCGGAGCTAAAGCAGCAGAGCGAGGACCGGCTCCGCGAGGAGCGGCACAAGAAGCAGCAGGAGAAGAAGGCGAACAAGGCCGCGGCTGGGAAGAAGGGTCCAGCAGCAGCAGCAAGAGGAAAAGAAGACGACGATTTCGACGATTTCGAGGCGCTCCTGGGTGAGTACGAGCAAACGGTGGCGAACGCAGACGGGAAGTGCCAGGTGTGCAAGGCTAGCGTGCGACACATGGACGACATCTTTACGCGGTGCGAGTACTGCAAACGGCAGTTCTGCCTCACGCACATCCAGGCCGAGGTGCACGGCTGCGGCGACGCGGCGGCGAAGAAGGCGAAGAGCATCCACCAGAAAAAAGGCGTAAATCCGCAAGCATACGCCAACGTGAGCGACCGCGACCACAAAAAGGCGCAGAATAACCTCAGGGACGCGCTCAAAGAGAAGGAGAAGGAGCGCGCGCGAGGAAAGGCGAAGAGCGACAAAAAGTCGTGAGACGGATCGAAAAAAATATCTCACAGGCGTATCCGAAAGCAATCGTAATATTGATATGGAGATCCTGTGTACAGATCCCGTGGACAGGCGTCGGCCTGAATGCGGTGAAAATCAGAAATCTTCGATGCTTGTTCGCTTCTCTCGGAAATTCGCAAAAGAATCACGATCAAAATGCTCCAGGCTTCAAGTTTCCTTGGTCTCTTCTGATGGTGTCACAGCCTTTCCAGCCACGCATGGATCGACGATAACACGGTTCGCCAAAGATTGATTGCCTGTCGTTGCCACGTTCATTCTTGTCAACTTCAAGGATTCCTGTCCGGTACCGTAACATCTGAAATTGAATGAAATTATGGAATCGCTATTCATGCAGGCGTAGAATCTGAGATAGGCTAATATCAAACTTCCTGAGATATAGCAGTCTAGGGTAAGGGTCAATTAGGAAATCAATTCTCCTCTGTATCGTTTCGACAGAAGGACTCTTGTAGGAACGAAGCATGATACTTGAAGCGACAGTCTTTGCCGTGGGCGTCGGCATCGGTCTCGCAGTGGAGAACAATCGCGAAGAGCGGGACAACATGTTGTGGCGCCTGCACCCTCGTGATGTTTCGCAGCCGGTACATGACTACGACGCAACTGACAGGAGCACCGTGCTGCAAAAGCAACATAGCATCGTGGATACCGAAACGTTGATGCGGGTAACGCAGCTCAGCGACACTGCAAGTCCAAGAGCTTTGAGTCCAAGCGCTTCGAGCTCGAAGGTGTCAGAGTCGTCAAGTGCTGAGCCGCCAAGTGCAGAGTCGTCAAGTTCCTCGACGCGTGCGGCCGTGGCCTGACAAATGGCACGGGCGCTTGGAGGAGAGAGAAGGTGCGAGCGCAAGCACTGGCATTGGGCCCGGTTGCTGTCCAAAGGGTCGCGGCGCCGTCTGATCTGCATAGTGGGAGCCGCTTAATAGGTTGTTCCTGCTGTGGAGGGCAGGCGGCGCCGCGATCTGGTCTCCCTCGTCGGTGTGATAAATTGATGATTCGCTATTACCTGTCTCGTGTGCCTTCAAAATCCAGACTTTCGCAATGCACCTTCGATGGAATGGCATGATGCTGTTGTAAACTATTTCTGAAACATAGGAAGGATCTTCATCTTCCCGAAGATCTTCTAAGAAGAAACCCTTCGTTCTATCCGCCACCGGGCATAGACTGGTATTTCGAGAATTGGTTGATTCGACCCGAAATCCCACGTTATTGTTGAGATGTCCCGGCCGTGTTCTCCCGCTGTGGCCGACCCGTTCCACCTACCGCCGCTCACATGATAATATCGTCCGTTCATCCGGGTTATGGATCGAAATTTGCGTTTGAAGTTCGCGTTTGTGGTAAAGAAGGCAACGAAGCTGAGGTTTAGTCGTCCGCTCCATGGAGAAAGTTCCCGTTGTCGGCCGGCGGCTTGCCCTGGGCGTCGTGTCCGCGTTCTGTGGCTTCGCTTCATGGTCTGGTACTAGTAGTGGTACGGGCGGCGCCGGCGGCGGCGTGCCGCTTCTCTTCGCCGAGGCGGCCGTGGACGACAATGGCAACGTGATTCCGGGCGCGGACCCGGAGATGATGATGCCCCCGCCCCCGGTGGACTACAACGAGTCCGCGGTGGACGACGGGCCGCCCGACCAGGAGAAGATCTTCAAGCTGCTGATGTACGAGCTGGGCACCTACAACTCGTACAAGATCCCGCGGTTCGTCAACTTCTACGAGTACGAGGACTTTCAGGATCTGGACTGTCCGAAAAAATTAGTGCACATGACGCGGGAGTTCCAGTCCATTGCGGACACGGTGCAGCAGTGGCACGCGAATTTCACTGGCACGGCGGGTCTGTTTTATCTCGTGCAGGACAAGCAGGCTCCGGGCATCGACGTCAGCTGGGTGTGGATGACGCAGCACTTCCAGCACAGGCTGCAGGCGCTGCTGCAGAGACTCATCGCCTGGATCCAGACCTTTTCCATATCCACGACCTCGCACGACCCGGGCTGTCTGTATTTTATGCCGGGGGTGCGCCGGGTTTTGGTGGAATTTTTGACGCACTACAAACGGCTGCAGACGGACAACACAGCGCTCCTGTGGAACGGTGTCGCCTTCGGCATGCTGGGCGACGTCACGCGCGACGACTTCGAGGAGTGGGAGCTCACCGAGCAGGAAAAAATTGATTTCGGCGTCGCCAACAAAACCAGGGAACAAATCATTGAGGTACAATGTGGTCGTGGGAGAACAGGCAAAGAAGTCTATTGTCACAGGGTAGCCCCGGTTGATCCCCCGGCCGAACTGCTGCGGCCGGAGCGAAACCGCAGGTCGCAATTACTAACGTTTGAGAGACATGTGAGAACAGTACGATTTACAGGAAAATGCGATTCATCATTCTTCTTTCGTTTCCCGAAGCTCGTTTCCCGATGCTCTTCAGGACCGCAAAAAGCCCAAGTCCCGGTTCAGCCAAAACCTGATCTTCGCGAACATGTTCACGGGGTCAGTGGCCCAATGGACGAACTTCTATGCCTATCGCATGACCAAGGAGACGCAGAGCCTTATGGGCCAGTGGGACATAATAAATGGGGAAATCGCGGTGGAGGCGGGGGCGCATGACAAGGTACAGCAATATCATCCGTACGAGATCTCATCAGACCCTCTCGAGAGCGAAAGTGTGGTAGATCGGAAGGATGACCAGGTCTATCGCATGACGCTCCGGAGCGGAGGTGTGGCACTGGCACGCTAGCGACACAAAGGCATTGGTGGGACGCGTGAGACGCGACCGTTATTAACTACAGCTTGAAAGATGATTATTACGCATGATTGCCATGGCATTAACTCATCCCGCCCTTAATAGTAATACATTGCCATACACATGACACACGTTGCCATAAGCTCATTGATATTTCGCTCTTCTCCAGGTGAAGTCCCACCACCAGGACGAGCACGGCATGTTCCTCCCCTACGAGCTGTGGCGTCGCGAGGTGTTTAAGCAGTGGGCGGTGGACAAGGGTTTGCTACGTGGCATTCTGAAGCACGTGAATGACGATCTGTACGCAGACAGGACGCTCGCCGACTTCGGTGCCGGCGGGGGGCACTACGCCAAGTGGCTGAACGACACCGGCCTCATCACGGCGTACGCGTACGACGGCATCCACGGGGTCGAAGAAGTCACGAAAGGCGCCGTCAGCTACTGGAACCTTGTCGAAGAGCCTGAGGGACACCCCAGGACATACGATCTGGGTACGAGGAAAATAGTACAAGTCTGGTGACCAAGGTCAATAGGTCTATGTTTATACGTCTGGTGACCAGCCACCAGACCAAATTTTGGCCTATACGTCTGTTGAGCTGACTCTTACCACCAGAGTAAGGGGCCTATGGGTCTGCTGGTGACATGCGAGTCTAGAAGCGGAGACGTGAGGTCATTATTTTGGGGGTTGGGTTAGTGGCCGAGCCCAAGGGCGCTACGAAATCGGTGTGGGGGTGGGAGCGCGAAGAATTTCTTTCCTTCCTCGCGCGTATCGTTCCATTCAAGGACTCACCACAGTCCGGACAGTAGCGCTTATATTACAAGTTGTTTCCTCAATCCCTAATCCTTAGGGCTTACATGTGCCCAGCTTTAGCCCTTATACGTGTACAGGCTAGAAGCGTTTACACCCACGCGCCGGCTTCAGAGCCGCGTTCAAAGCGTGACGGAAATTCGCCTTTTATTTTTCCCCGCCCAGGCATGTGCATGGAGGTTCTGGAGCACATTCCCCAGGAGTTTTCGGAGAAGGTGATCGCCACCATCTCGAAGTACGTGAAGAAGCGTCTCGTAATGAGTTGGAGCAGCGACCGCGAGGGGATCGGGCATGTGAATTGCAAGGTCGAGTCGGAATGGAACCCCATTGTGGAGAGGCATGGGTGGAAAGTGAACAAGGAGCTCACAGCGAAACTCAAGGAAATGGCGACGGTGGAATACATCCAAAACAGCGTTACTGTGTTTGATAAGGCCTCATGACCAAGGCCACAGTAATCGCGATCCGACCTTCAACTGTCCCCCCGCTACTAGCGGATGAGTCCCCCTGCTGCTACAGCTGCCGATAGTACGACCACCATACGCGGCGCTAGTATTTTATGAAGTGGGCGAAGGTCGTGGCAGATCCTGGACAGAAATGAACCGTGGCTTCGCGCGTTGTCCCCCACGCGCTTTTCTTCCAATACATCGTGAGTGTGGAGAGCTCCTGGAATGATATCTCGCGATTCGTGTTCTGCAGATTTTGAATTTTCATGCGGGCAGACTCGCGGGTGCATCGTCATGAGGGGCTCGACCTGACTGCTGAGCGTCGTAGTTCAGAGCGAGTATTCGAAATTCGTTCGGGTTTTGTTCTCCATTGGAAACAAATCAAGCAGGATCTGAATTAAATCCTTTCAAATCATGGTCCCCGGTTCATGTGTGCACTGTTTTCAAGCGACCTCTCCGAGTTTTTTTTGTTCAAGGCACCCCGGGATGCCGGGGCCGATCAGGGATGTTGTCGGATGGATAATGAGTTCCGATGCCAGGCTCGGATCCGTTCAATGTAGTAGTACCCGGTTCCGCAAGTGATGTTCTAGTATTAATATTCCGTCTGGATTCCCATTGATCTGGTTTCATCGCCGATGTTGTCAGGGAACATTCGTGAAGAGGATCTCCCGAAAAGACTGGAACCTGTTACGAACGCACGACGTCCTGGGAAGAATAGCAGCAAGTTACAGGGGGCACGTGCCACTGGCTCCGTTAACCAACGCTTCCACAATATTACTGAGCACTACAGACTCGCGGTAAATTAAATCGACGTGGATTCGTAATTTTACGGTACCAAATACGAAAGTACCACCACGTTTTCAATTGGCAATTCGGCAATTCCACTTCCAAGCCATGAACACGACTCCGTACCGAATGGACCAGACACATCTCGTGTCGGAACTATCGCCGGAGCAGCGCACGCAACTGCTGGCGTTGCCAAAGGAGGAGCAGCCGGAGGACCTCATCGACAATCTCCGACGCGCACGAGTGAACCTTTACAAGAAGGCTATTCAAGACCCGCGAAGCTGGCAAGATCCCGAGATCGTCAACTCGCCCAAAACGCTCAGTCGGCCAGGTAGTAGGTTGAATAAAATGGCGCAAAGAAAGGAAACCAACAATGACTTTTCGGCAGATAGGATTGCGTGCGCAGCGTACCCCAACATGCTGGGCGTGTGTAGAATCAGTGTCGCAGTATCCTAGCGTGCGTGTACTAGCATACAGCCTGGCAAGTACCTTACCGTACAGGACGTGGTGCGTACAATTCCTAATACGTTTGTGTGGTGAAAAGGTTGCCAAGAACTGTACAGAGCGCTGTGGTCCGTGGAGAGCGCAGTGACGGTAAATATTTGGAGTTGTAGTTCGTTATTAAGATTTTGGTTCCCGCTCACGCATACAGTAGCCCGCGCGCGCCGCCCCTTCGGTCTGGGGAGGAAATTTCTGATTTCAAATCCCTCAATCAGAGACGCAATTCTCTTTCTTGAAGTGTGAAACATAAATCCTCAGGCCTGGAATCCCTGGAGTTCGGCCCGCGCACGCCGTATGAGGAGCCGCCGCCGATCTATGTGGTGACAAAATCGACGAAGGGCCTCTGCACGCATCCGGAGATGCTGGAGGTGGAGGTGGGGGACCTGGTGCTCAAAAAGTTTGATCCGATGGGCAAGTTTCCGCGCTGGACCTACGAAGAGGACGAATATTCGATGCGCAACAAGTTTCCGCACATTTCGGATAAGACTTACGACATGATGCGCAATAATTTGTATATCTACGTGCGCAAGCTCGGCTCTGAAGTGAAAACCGGACTTCACAACGTTGCCTTCGGGGACGTGGGCAGCGAGCCCAAACTGCTCAAAGACAGTCAGGGTATTGTACTTGATTCGAGTGCTTACGCTGCTTTTCGAGCTAGTTTCGAACTTCCAGTCTACTAGTTTGGCTTCGTGTTTTTGAGTGTTGGATGGAGCTTCTTCTACGAGCTTGGAGCGGTACTACAGGTAAGAGGATGCATCCTCGAGTACACGTAGCTTCTGATACTAGCCCATGGCAGATTCAGATTTTGGGGGGCGCCCGAGGGATAGTAGGCGCAGCCAGTGCCGATATACACGTTTCGGTGCAGCGGAGACGCCATGCGCCAATGTGTCTAGTAGTGGACCCCTTTTTGAGGGGCTTCGTCAGTTTAGATTCCCTTCGTCCGCAAACGAAGCATCGCACATTTCCGCGCGGATCGGCCGGTCAGCATGTTGTAAGTTCTTTTTAAGTGTCTTGACACAAGGTAACCAATAGGTGTGTAACCAATACACATGTTCGTTGACTTGCAAGTTGCATCATTCCCCTGCCCCACCTCTGCGCCACCTCTCAGCTGGCTTCGTGCCTCTGAAACATCTGGTGAACCGGGCGGAATCAGAGTTTCCTGCAAAGAACGCGAAAGTGGCGCTCGACGAGCGGTGCGCTCTGCGCCCTCGCTTTCAGTTGCCGTAGGATGTATTTTGATCGACGAGCGGTGTGCTCTGACGCCGCGTTTTCAGTTGCCGTTGGCGTTCCTGCCCGCGCGACGGAGGTCCAGTCCAGCGTCAAGCAGTACGCGGCAACTCGAAGAGCTGAATGTCGACGCCTGGGAAACTGAACGTGCGGTGCCAAGGAAGGCGATCCTGAGTGGTGCCCTGCGGCCGTGGTTTTAGTTGCCGTGGGATGTTTTTGGATGTACGAAAAACGCGAACCAGGCGCAATTGGTGACGTACAGTCATAGTGTTGATGGCCGTTGGGCATGTCAGTCGGGAGTGTTGATCGCATATTTTATTTATTTCTAGGGCTCCTGGCATTCCGTGTCGGTACTACAGATGAATCCTTTTTTCGAACCTCGGGCGCATCCCCCTTGCGAGGGTGTGTCGTTCCATTCCTGATTATCTGAACTTAAAAATGTGCCCATGTTCTATCGAGTGACAGGGCGTACCTTCTATGTGTTCTTTTCCAAGCGCGCATGCCGGAGCAAGAGAGCGAAACCGGAGTCCAAACGTGAGGTCCTGAGTTGTTCTTCTCGCGGCATGTCCCTGACGAGAGAGAGGTGAAATTGAAACAGAGCGATGTCTGAGCGCGCGAATTTGCAGGCCGTCCGCGAGACATCATTTCACTTCCATGCCCTGGGCTCCACGTGTGTTGTTTTAGGGTCCCGCCACAGGCCCAATTACCGCAGCGTGCCAGAAGTTAAGCCCTATCGAAGCCTTTCTTGCAATTTCGAGGCACGCGTTGCCGGAGCGACTTCTCATTGTATTTGATACCGATAAATTCGACATCTGTCTTCGCGATGGTTTTCCATTGTGGTGTAGTTGCGAGGGCCATGGTCTCGATGTCGTCGTCTCTCCGGGTGGTGCGACCCAACCAGCGCCACGCCGCGGTTGCAGCACCGGCCCGCGCCGCGTCGAGACTCACTGCGCGTAATTTGACGCCTCTCAGTACATCGAGCAGGCATGCAGTACTCGTGCGGTCGTTTGCGTGCTCATTTCGTACTGCTTGTACGACGAAGCAAACACTCGGTACACGCTGCAGTTCCAGAAGTCACAGTAGCGTTCCGAGAGCGGCGCCGCCTCCTTTGCTCGCCCACCGCGTGGTGTCCCGCGCGACGCTGGCGAAGGACGCGGAGGGGCAAAGAGCAGCACGAGAGGGGGTGCGCCACCGCGTGTTCGTGCTGCATGGGCTGCTAGGTTCGCAAGAGAACTGGGTGCCGGCCGGTAAGAAGCTGGTGGAGCGGCACCCCGATCTGGAGCTGGTGCTGGTGGACCTGCGGAACCACGGGAAGAGCTTTCATAGCCCTGACGCGGGCTTTCCACACATGGTGGACGACCTGCTTCGGCTGCGCGAACACCTCCTCGCTTCTTCGGATTCCAGCCAGATCGCGCACACCTCGGTCGTGGGCCACTCGCTGGGCGGAAAGGCGGCCATGTTTTTCGCGATGCGGCACCCGGAGCTGGTCTCGCGAGTGGCCGTGGTCGACATCGCCCCCAAAAGGTACGACGTCGAGTACTTCCGGCTGCTTTTCGATCGCATGTTGGGTCTCAATTTCGCGCACGTGCAGAAACGCGAGGACGCGGAGCGGCACCTGCTGGCGTTCGCGGAGGAGTATGCGGAACACCTGAAGGGGGCCGCAGCGGTGGAGGACGAGCTGGCGTCGGCTCAAAAAACGTTGAACAACCTCGACATGATTCCGGCGCAGCGGCTCGCACAGGATGTGGGATCCAAGGCGTTCCGCGCTTTCGTTTTGAAAAACATGGAGCGCAGCACTGGGGGTGGCGACAACGGACATGCCTGGCACTGGCGCAGCAACGTGCGTGGCCTGAGCGAAGCCATCGACGAGCTGGGCGGCTTCGCGCTTCCGCCGAGCACTGTGTGCACTTTGCCGGCGACGTTGCCGGCGCTGTTTCTGCGGGGGGGCGCGTCGCCCTACGTCAGGGACGCGGACGCGGAGCTCATACGGGGGCTCTTCCCGAACGCCGAGACCGTCACCGTGCCGAACGCGGGTCACCTGGTCCATGTGTCGCACCCGGGAGAAACGGTGGCGACACTCGGGGAATTTCTCGCGCGATAGTGGGATTCCTATCTCGGGGAATTTCTCCAGTGCGCTTCTCAGCTTCCATGAACCGTTCGCTTTTCAACTGCCATGGGATCCTCTGCTAGGCCTGGTTAACAATGAGTCATTTCAGATTTCTCGCGGGAGCTGGGTTTGGGATATGAGACTTCGTGCCCCAGAAGAGTGCCCAACGGAACCGGCGCCTCTCATCCGACACGATCCATGTTGTTGTCTTTCGCGCGCCGTTACGTTGGCACACATTGGTCGCGACAGGAATAGCTACCCCTAGGTCCCGTATGAGAGCGGCGGAAGTCGGCTGAAATGTTCGCCCCGGGCGCCAGAGAGACCGAGCGGTGAGATATCCGGAGAGACCGAGCGGCAGGAAGACCGAAAACCGAGAAAATGGAGACCTCGCTCGCGCGCGCGAGAAACCGAGACAGAGGCGTGAGGGCATCGTGGAGCGCGCTCGCCCGCGTAAAAAGTTGCGCCGAAAAGCGCGGAGTGAGCGAAGATACGAGATAGGAGCCGTTCGCATTGGAACACGACTGATGTCATACCCGATCGCGCCCAAAGCTACCAACCATTCTATGGAAGACATGTCTAAAGAGACCGAGCACTATCGCTATGGGCAGCCGATCGGCCCATAGCGAGAGGCACAGATGAAGACGACATCATGACCGAATGGCAAGACGAGGAGGAGGAGGAGGAGGAGGGCCCGGAGGAAGAGGGCCCGGAGGAGGAGAAGGAGGAGGACGACGGTAAGAATGAACGCGTGCTAGGTGGAAGGAGATCAGCAGATATCTTGTGCTGCAATACTATCCATTTTGGTGTCCTGTATACATTTTTTTCTGTTGCCGTCGTTCTGTGTAACTTTCCCATGTCATGTGAATTTGTATTTTCTTTTCTGTGTTGGTAGACGCGCAGTATGCTATTACTCCTCTCCCAGAAGCCGCCAAAGTGGTGGCGTATTACCAGGAGCTCGCCTGGTATTATGGTCTGAGTCCGTAGTTGCCGCACGAGAACGGCAGTAGTCTCACGGCTTGTGACGTGGCCCCCGCGCGAGCCAGACTGCGATTCGTGGCTTCTATCACCGATGCTTGTGACGTATACGGTAGGCCTATTCGGAATCTATCTTGTATTTTTCATGCGTAAATGTAAAAAGGAGTCATAAGTATGAATAAAACACAAATTCGCGTAATGTCAACTGCAGGACCAGCGGCAAGTACACTCTCAGATTAAGGATAATGTTAGGACATGATCGGACTTGCGCACATCTCGTGGTCCTCTCGGAAATGTTGTCCCTTCGGCGGGTCCAGGCCCGTCACTGGCGGAGGTATGTTTATTTCGCAGGAACGTCGGAGCAGGGTAACGAAAATCACCATACGAACCGAAAATATTTCTTTAGAACGAACAACCAATGTCGAATGTATCCGTCATAGCATCGAACGCCTTCGCAGAGAGTTGACCTGTGAAAAGTGTCCCTGTTCGTGGTGGTGGGCCGGCCAGGACGGTTCTTCTATGCCAAAGCCTCTCTGAATAGATCCGAACCATTCGTCCATGGATCTCTCTCTGACGCCGCATTTATTTTTCCATGAAGGTCTCTCGAAAACTAAAAGATGGTCAGATCCAAATGAAAAATCTGAAATGAAAAAGATACAGTCGACACATCGACATTGTGCTTGTCTTCAACATCCTTTTACAAGGTCCAATTTTCATCTCATTTCAGAGTATTATTCGGATTCGTTCGCATTGGAAGGGTCGATGAGGAGGAAGGAATAAGAGAAGAAGCGTGGAGTAATACAACCTATAAGAAAGGAATCGTAGAGCAAAAGGAAGAATGAGCCGTACTGTGTCATTTGTCCGTTTTCCTGTGTTCGTGTCGTTCGTGGCCCCAGTGCTATCGATGCGCGTTCCTATGGTCCCTTGGTCGGTTTCGGAGTCGCTTTCCACCGATGTCGGGCTGCCATTTCTGGCGTCTACTCCCAGCGCGCAACAGCAGCCTGCGCGAAGCGTCTCCAGCCGCGCGTCGCAAGGCGCTGGCTTGCTCGGTTGGAAGTCCGAGTGCTCGGAAGAGGGATATGTGCCTGTGTGTGTCAACGACGAAGAGGCTGTGGACGATGCGCAGCTGAATGTGGTGACAGCGGGGCGAAACGCTACTTTTTTGGGCCCGCGGGTCGATGCCGAGAGCAGCGACACTGTCGATGTTTCTTCTGTCGCCGTTTCTTCCGGTTCGCAGTCGACGGATGAAGTCTGCATTATTTGCCTCTGCAGTTTGGCGGAACCTGGACCACAGGCTGGTGCGCACGACCGCCATGACACAGATGATGCCAGCGGGACTCACTCGAGAGCGCCCCCCACTTGTATGGAGCCAGATGTCGGTTATTGCCCGGCCGCCAGCAACGTTTCTCATCTCGAGGAAGAGGCGTCGGGCATGCCGGATGCTGCGCAAAACGATGCCCCACCGCGGTGCCAGATTTTGGTGCACAAGAGCTGCTTGCGGATGTGGCTCTCGCAGGGTCCCGCTTTCAGGCGTTGTCCCTGCTGCAACCTCCCCCCGTCCCAGAACGCGCCGGCGCAGCTTCACATGATGGGCGAAGGAGAGGCTTCCAGTTATCATTCGCAGGACGATGTGGGTGGTGAGCAACAACGAGAGCGGCAACGCGACGGTGCCAACAACGAGACGCGCCGCAGGACGATCCGCGAGACTGTGGAGCGGCACCTGAGGGAGCGGTCGGCCGACGCGACCGAGGAGCTTTGGAGACTGGACAAGGCCTGCTGCGTCCTCAGCATGGCATGCTGCGCGTTTTGGCCACCCTGTCCAATGCAGCTCTCATGCGCGCCCCTTGCGCACGCGCTGCACGCTTCGGGGCTTCCGGCGTCCGCGAAAGCCGGCGTCCTGGCCGCGTGGAACTGTGGCGCGGGAGCAGCGTGGTATCACGCCTGGAGGTCGTGGATCCGACCTGAGCTGTGCAACAATACCGGACCGTGATGACGGCGCATTGTCATGGAATGGGATGATGTGTCCTCGCGAACTAGTTAGTATTCACCTCGGCATGAAGCCGATGGACAGTATTCTGCAGTGCCGGAAGCTCTCGCGATTGCGAGTCAAATAATCAGAAAGTCGAATCGATCGAAAGTCAGGCCCGAGTAGAGAGCGACTGGGAAGCAGAAGATTCTGCATGTGATCACTGATTTGCCAAAGTATTTTTTCTTTGCCAAAGTATTTTTTGGCTCAAGCCCGTAGTGTCGAGCGTTGGGACACCCGAATGTAACCTCGACTTAGGATAAACTAGCGCTGACTTCGTCAGATTATGGCACTATGGGCTATCGGTTCGTGGGAGAGTGCAGGAAGGGCGGGAGATACGACCGAGTGACTTGCCACATAGGGTAGATTTGAGTCAGACGCGCTGCGCAAATGGAACCGAAAGCACACGAATGCAAGCGAAAGAATGCCGCGCGCCAAGTGTCCCAATAACGGGTCTAATTTATTGTTGTCAACGAATCGATCGAAAATTGCGGACGGGCAGGCTCGTCCCACTCGTTACACAGGTCGTGGATTTCTGTTCGCGCTCAACGCCATGCCGCGTCAATATATCGATGCAACAATCTGAAATCCGTGCGAAATCCTCTACATTCGGTATATCGGCTTAACATTGACGTCGGGTGAATTCTTGAGGTATTGTGATTTCCTCAAAATTCCGCCGTGGGATCGTGATTCCGTCACAACATGGAAAGTCGATTTCACTACATTTTCCTCAGCCTGACTACCCGGTTCAAACCCTGTCGTACTGTCGCAATTCGCATGGAGAGAAGGCGGGAGCATTTCCTCCCTTCAGCAAATGTTTTTCGACCCCCCTGAAGTCGAGAACGAGTCAATCGTGACTGATCAGGCGCTAGACTCTTGGTATTGGACTACTCATTGTCATATACTAATACGGTCTCACGTAGACTACTCCCTGATAGTATACCACTGGCTGTATCCTCATATCGTTAACGGCGAACTCAGTTGACCGCAGCAACTTGTACTAGATCGTATTGTTAGAGTTACGCCTAATCTAAGTTAGGGCAGTTCCGTCAACAACATGGTTGCACAAGAAGCTTCCTCTCGCGCTCCGGTCGCACAAGCGGCAACGTCCGTCGCCGACGCGTCCAAGCAAGGTACCAAGCAGCGCTGCGCAGGCCAGCTCTGCATGGACTATTTCCGCTTCTACAACGCGCGCGACCGGGCGAACTTCCGTGCGCTCTTCTCGGACGACGCCACCATGACGGGTGTGACAGTGGTTGTGCAGGGCGGCGACCAGGTGGTGGAGGCCTGCGCGCAGCTGTGGGAGGCGGGAGCCGCGGAAGCCGTAGAAAACGCGACCGAGTACCCGCGTTTCCTGGAATTCGGGGACATCAGTGTGAGTGCGTGCGGCGGACGCGGTTTCTGCCAAGTCGTGGTGCAGATGAAGGCAGGAGAGAAGCCTCTGCGCATCTGCGACGTTATGACCTGCGCGGACGGGAAGATCACAGATGTCACCGCCTACCTCGGACGCCGCGTCGAGTAAGGCTGGGGTCTGTGGAGATGAAGGCAGATAATACGCCTCTGCGCCTCCGCGACGTCGTTCCGTGCATCTGCGATGTTGAAATGAGCGCAGGGGAGAACCCTCTGCGCATTCCCCACGGAGGCCTCGGTCGCGACCCTGCCCTCCGTGCAGAGTGGTCGCGCGCGCCGAGAGACGACTTAAGAAATCAAGAGGGATGTCGCACTGCCCAGTTGAGCGTGAGCAGCCGACTAAAAAGAGTAGCAGCTAGTGAGTACTGGGTCCAGGGTTGTGACTCCAAATTCCACGGAACGAAGCGCGCGAGTAGCAGCCAGTAAAAGGCTGTAGCTCCAAAATCCGCAGCACGAAGCGCGCGCACACGCGGCCGATACTCCACGAATTAGAAGAACGTACTGGTAGCGCGCGGGGCAATCGCGGCGCAGAGACCCTACCTGCGGACGCGCGGCTGCGCAGCCTGCATCGCCTTGCCACTCTGCGCGTTACACAATCTTTATGAATTAGAATTGTTGCGACGAGATGTGGCCTCGCAGATTTGATAGTGAGTGGGACGCAATGCAGCCCTAAAATTTTTCGTTCGATCGATACTCTGTGTGGCTGTCAGGAAGACAGATCGTGCGCTCGGTTTTTGAGGAGACTCTCAAATCCGGGGTTGGCCACTGTGGGACAGACTCTTGAATGACGTTGATCAATACGACGAAATAGAGCCCTGGGGACATCATGTATGAATGAACTGTGTGACAGTGTTCGCGTACCAGTGCGGTGTGTCGTTTAGCTTGATTTCACCTCGGTGGCTGGAGGCTGGGAGGACATGGAGTCTGAAAGTCTCAATGTGTCTGGAAATATAATGATGTCTAGCCTGTGTGTGGAGGAGGCACCATGAAGTACGATCTCTTCCCCCGTTTGGATTTCTTCTCGTACCTGAAGAAGATCCATGTGTCGTACCATCCCGGCCGGGCCAAGACAGAGGTGGCTCGCCGCCTCATCATGCGTATGACATCAGAAGCGACGAAGAAAAAGCACCCACGTTTGAAGGCGTCGTGGGAGCTGCTAGGGTAATAGAGAAACCCTCGTTTTCTGGAAACGCAGCAGGAGAGGAGTATCGTTTAGATCAATAGCGTTATTCATTCGTGACCCAGCGGCTGGCCCTCGTCTTGTCGTAACGCACGCCCCTGGCGCGACGCGGATACATTTCGATTAAGTGGGGTCCGTTACTACTCGTCGCGAGACTCGTGTCAAAGTACACGCGGGATCGCGCATTAATGCAAACATCTTCCAAATTGATAGTGTCTCCGTGAAATTCTCGCAGCTACGACGCTCCCGCCACGATTCAGCTTGAGTTCCTGGACGGTCGGGAAAAACGATTTCTTGCGGAACATTACTCTCGATATGAAATGCAGAATGTTATCGACCAATGGCAGTATGAGCACCACCTCGAGCACATGAAGGAACACAATCTTGAGAGTCCAGCGGAGGAGTAATGTTCAAGTGGCGTCGCGCGGCGTCGTCTTCGAAAAAACAGAACTGTTACGTGAATACATTTGTTCTAAAAGCGCAGTGCGTTCGGCATGTGTGACGTCTGCAGGATTCTGTCACAGACCACGCGTGTCGCGTGGTTAGCGTCCGTTGTGATGTTTAATTCCCCAGTTTCTACGCGACGCGCACCGTGGTACCCAGTCACACGAGAGGCAACGATTGAGTTGTGGCGTCTATCGCGCGCGCCGTTGCACGCACATCTGCGCTGCAAGAACTTTGCGATGCATAATATGGAACGCACTCTCGCTCGGCCCCGCTTCGGCTGGCTACATCGACTTGAATTCTAAAATTTGTCCTCGCTAAAATTCGAAATATTCTCCAACTGCAACATTTCTACATGTATACTCGTGCCTGCAACATTCGTACTCGTGCTTTTAGGTCGTTGGTCGTGGTCGTTACGAGGAGTGATCTCGGCGAGGATGTTTTTCGGTGGCGGATTTCCGGGTTTTGATGGCGCCGACTTCGGCGGCATGCCCGGGCGGGGTGGGCCGAAGAAGGACGTGGACACTA
>JACKZZ010012138.1_pt1 | contig 22681 bp, 5 predicted proteins | sample 8027871 | NCBI WGS metagenome assembly JACKZZ01 (sample SAMN15724774, study PRJNA655200) | protist metagenome | isolation source: fluorescence activated cell sorting (FACS) single amplified genomes of... | place: USA: West Boothbay Harbor, Gulf of Maine | collected 2000-07-19 | reverse complement strand
ATTGCCCGGGTGGAAAGTACGGTTTAGAAACAATGGGAAGGAACGAAAGCGCCGTGTGCAAATTATGCCCAGAGGGTAGGTACGGTTCAGAACCTGGCAATAATAACGAGGACCAAGCATGTGAATTTGATTGCGCCACTGGAACGTATCAAGACCAAAAGGGTGCAACAAACAGTTCATTTTGCAAGAACTGCCCTTCGGGGAGGTTTCAAACAGACATTTTTTTAGCTAGTAAGAACTTTTCGACTTCAGAAGACCAGGCCTGCGACGGCGCGTGTAAACAGGGAAAATTTGGTACCGGTCCTGGGAAGGAAACAGAAGGTTCAGCGTGCGAATTCTGTTCCGAAGGAAGATACGGTGACCAATCTGCCGCCCAAGACGAGTCCATAGGGTGCCCGGGCGTATGTTTGGGAGGAACGTACGGGGAACAAAAGGGGGAAACAACAGAAGATGCAGCATGCAAAAAATGTGCGGCTGGCAGGTACGGCGATCAAGTTGAGAAGACCACGGAAAATGACGCATGCCCGAAAATGTGCGAGGTAGGGAAATACAGCGATGTGAAAGGGTCGGTGATTGACAATTGCATCGTTTGCCCGCAGGATGAATACGCGGACAAGGAAGCGTTAGATGGGTGCAAACGATGCCTAAACGGCAGGAAAACCCGCTTTCCAGAGAATCGGGTTCCTGGACACCACGACAATGTCACAGATTGCTATAAAGTACCATACATAACGGCTATTTCTCCTCTCCCAAGCACGACGGCAGGAAACGTGGCCACTACGTTCACGTTTGAACCAAACGCGCTTCTCGAGAACGCTAGCTCCTTCGACGATTTAGAAATCGAAATAAACGGTCAAAAATGGCAGATACTTTCTAGAAATCTAACTACGCGGCAGATAGTGGCCATGTCAAAGCTAGGGGTCGGAATGGAACACAAAGTGATCGTTTCGGTCGATGGAATAACAAACGACGAACACAATGATACGTTTCGCTACAGCCAACCTGTTGTTTATAACGTTTCTGCTCCTCCTGTAGCGGGGGGGGCATTGCGATTCTATGCCCGGGAATGGGGAACAGACCATTTAATCGTTGACATTGAGGTCAACGATGGAAAGTGCACCCATAAATGCACCAATATTGAAAAGTTACACGATGACTACCTACAGTGCAATTACCAGGCGGAAGGGCGCTTTGGTGATTGCAACACCAGCCTGGTCACGCTAAAGGTGGCAGGGCAAGAATCGGCGGGGGTTTATATTTGCTATGGCGAAGACGATGATGGGCAGATAACAAATGTGCCGCCCACACGGAAGTCTATACCAGAGGACGGAGAATATGTGTACGAGATATCTATAACGCAGACCGTGGGAATAGTATTGACCAAAAATGTCACCATAGACGTGTCAGCGATATGTAACCCATCGCCGTGCCCGCCGGACCTCGGGTGCCATTTGTCGCTTGACGGTGATCAGTTTGCTGATAGTGTCAGTGTTGTGTTTTCCAAATCAGATTTCCCTTCTAAGGGCGTACCCCCTGAACCTGACGGGGACCCCCCGATGAAGTCCATAACTGTGAAAGGCAAGTCCAACAAAATCGATGAAGGCAAGGGAGCGAGTGCGCAGGAGTGCGAGATAGAGCACAGAGTAAACAAGGCGATGTCTGCGGAAACAATGCACAATGCGAATGTGGAGCAGCTCATCGTAACCGTTACCAACGAGGACGTTGCTGATCTGAAACTGTACGTCTACAATGCGAAAAATAAAGCTTTCGATTTTCCAGTCAAATTTATTGGACCACTTTGCAACGCGGAAGGTAGCAATTCAAGCTATGGCATCGCGTTGGACACCGAGCCCGTATTGGACGTCGTAGTAACCCCTACAATAGAACCAATAGAAGGCATTTCAAAGCCCACTCTGTTGAAAGTAATCCCCCCAACACTAACATTCACAAAGAACAATTACGCCACGGTGCAGAAAGTCACCGTGCTTTCAATAAACGACGACGTGGACAATGACATAATCCAATATCGTATCGTTCATAACATTTCGTCCCAAGACCTGGGGTATGGTACGTTCGTGGACACGGAACAGAGAAGAAAAATACCTTCCTCGTACACGATGATTGAAGTAGCAGACGACGACACCGCGAAAATTGTACTGGGGAAAACCGCTGACGTAAAACTGTACGAGGGCGCCATTAACGGAAGCCGTGTTGAAATCACTGGACTGTTGACTGAGCCGTTGCAACCAGTTCATTTAAAATTGGAAATTATCCCCGAGGACGGTATGGAGGACGCGAAGAATGAATCTGAAATAACCAAGTATTTGAACAATTTCAAAATATCCCCGCCGAACATTACAGTGTATCAAAACGACTGGAATAGCATTGACAAATTCTTTGAGGTAAGAGCATTGGATGGACAGGATAAAGGTTTCACAAAACCATCACTAAAGATCGCATCGGAAAGCGAGGATCCAAAGTACGACGGGCTGACGAAACAGTTGACCTCTACAATTTCACTTTCAAGGCGTGATATGTCACTCCCCACATGCGCAAAACAGTGCGTCGCGGAGGAAGGAGATCTCGAAACATACAGAATCATATTTACACGCCGCCCGGTTAAAACGATGACAGTTAATCTGGCAGTTACAGAGGGCAACTGTACATTTGCAGACGCACAAGGCCAAGATAAACATTTAAAAGTATATACCGTACAACCCGATGCATCTGATGTAGGGGACCAAGCGGTTAGTGGCGGCGAGAATGGAACAATATTTCTGGAGCCAAGGGTGAAAATGCCCGACAACGACGAAGATGAAGGTGTTGCCAATTCTGGCTTGTATTGCACAATAAAACACAGTCTGGTCGCAGACGAACAACAAGATACCGAATATTTTGGTGTAGTGGAAGAGCTGCGCTATACCATAAAGAACGAAGATGAAGCAGGCATAAAACTTCGCCAATACCGAGAGGTAGGTGGGAAAAACGTCACCGTCCCCGCCACCTCCGCCAGCTACAGAGAGGATAAAGTCACGAGTCTGGGGCCCCTGTGCCTTGACGAAGGCAGCTCCGTTTTCTATGGAATACAGTTAGAGACGAAACCGCTCCATAATGTGACAGTGTCGTCTGTAATTGCACTGCCGCGGATCAGATCGCCGGTAAAGCTGACGGTGATTCCTGCTCAGTTCAACATAACTCCAACAGGTTGGGAGACCGTCCACATGGTTGAAATAAAGTCCTCCCATGATTACATTGACAACTTTTTTGATGCGGAAGAACTTGAGGTTACACACTTCGTTCATTCGGACGACCTAGTGTACGAGAATAGGGTTGCAAACGTGACAGTCACCGTACGAGTTACCGATCACCCCGAGGACACGGCAGGATTGATCCTTGACCCGTCAGGCTTTATATCGATGGACGAAGGCACAGGCGGGGCGGGAAGCTTGGAAGGGGGGAAAATTATTCGATTATTACGATTCAATACAATCCCCCAAAGCCCTGTCTTGATTAAAGCTTCGCTGGTGGGGACGGAAGGGCTGCTAACGGGGAATGATGGTGACCCTGGAAGAGAACCACTTCTGACAGTTACGCCTGAATTCCTTGATATTAGCACGGCGGATGGTTGGAATTTTACGGATTCAAATTTTACGGATTCAGACAGATTTCAGTTCGAAGTAACTTCGGAACTTGGGGATTATTGCGATGAAGAGACAGTAGATAACGAGTTAATCTGCAAATACACCGACACTAGTTTTAAGCTGAGACTTACATGCACGAGCGACGACCAGCCGTACTCCAGTGAAGCAGTGGAACAAACGGTTTTTCTTAGTATTGTGGAATTGAAGACAAGGCTATCGCCCCTACGACCAGAGTTATTCGTAGGCGACACTTTCACCGAATTGCGCGTTGAGTGGAGGAGAGCCGCAAATGACTTTGAGCAGGCAAGGCAGGAGGAGAGCAGGAGTCCAAACTGGAAATTGTTTGAAGTTCAAGTCAGCACTAGTGAATACTTCCCCGAGGAAATTACTAATGTTACCAGGTTAGACTTTGACTACACCCCGGGACCCAACAAAACAGGAACGTTCCACTTCCGTACGAACGTCAGCAAACTGCTGTCAGATGAAGTCGTTTATGTCCGGGTTAAGAAAATAGCATTCCCGGACTCGGGCTGGTCCACGACCTCCTTGGGCTGGAAGGTAGCGAGCCAATGCCAGTACATTCAGCAGTATCTGAACACGTCATTGGGCCTTACAGATTGGTCGTGCGACACGTGCCCGATGGGGGCATCGTGCACGGGACGGAACATTACGTGGCGGGAAGTCAAGCCTTTATTTGGTTGGTGGCGCAATGCTGTGTGGACGTCGATGCGTCCGAGTAACTTTACCAAGTGTTTCTTCCCTCCCGCGTGTTTGGGCGGCCCAAATATTGCACACAGGGGAAGGTTCCTCTCGGACAAGGGGGTTGATCTTTCCATGGTGAACTCCCCCGAAATTTGCAACCCGCAGAAAGGGTACAAGCAGAAGTGTGACCGTGACCCGCACAACCGTTGTCGGCTGTGCGCGACCTGTGAGATTGGGTATCGGCGGAGGGACATTGGCTCTGCGTTACTGTGCGATCTGTGCCCCCCGAAACAGGCGAACAAGTTCTTGCTGGCATTGGGGGCCCTGCTGATATTCGTAGTCGTAGGATTGATGGTGTTCAACCATATTGGAACTGGGGGAAAAAAGTCTCGGTTTGAAATGCGGAAAGTCATTATAATCAATTACTTGCAGACGACCTACATGATCGCAAACATGGACGTTCCCTGGCCCGATCAATTGTCAGGTTTGTTTCAATTCACTGGGGCTGTCTCCACCGTGGGCGAGCAATTGATCAACCCCGTGTGCGAGTTATCGTACATGCAGGCGGCAGAAGTGGCGTACTCGAAGCAGTTAGGGTATCTGTTTGTTGTGCCGTTGTCGGGGACGATTATATGGGGCGCGTGGCAACTGTCTGCCCGTGTCCTCGGCAGGAACTTTGCCTACCGCGGTCCTGATGGACGCTCCCCAAGTTTAAAGGACGGGTTCATCGCCACAATGGTGTTTCTGATGTACTTGATGTACCCAACGCTTTGCCGCCAAGCGTTTGCCCTTTTTATTTGCACAGCTGTTGGGGATAAAGATTACATGATTGCCGACCTGCAAGAGGAGTGTTGGGTCGGACGCCACATGACGTGGATAGTATTCTGCTCCATACCGCAGATTTTTCTGCACGTCCTTGGCTTCCCGGCAATAGGGCTGTATGCCGTGTACCGGAAAAAACGGTTGAAGGGCCACAGCCATGATAAATCGTTCAGTGGCCTTCGTGAAATAAAAATTAGGAATACGCTGTCCTCCACGATCAGTCTATTCAAGTTTGGAATGTTGTACAGCGCCTATGGGCCAAACCGTTGGTACTGGGACGCAATTATCGCTTTCAAGAAAGCCTCGATCGCGTTTTTGACTAGTTTCGTGACCAAACCAGAACTGGAAGTTCACTGGGTCGTGTTTTTCACCTCCTCGTTCATTCTGTTAAATGAGTTTGGAAAACCCTACAACGACCCCGTAAAGGTACAGATGATGCGCGAAGCGGCGCTGAAGGCCCGAGAAAAGAAGCTGAAGCTGGGAAAAAGTGGCAAAAAGAAACTGACAAAGAAAAATCGAATCGAGTCGGCCACCCTCGTCAACACCCAAAAGGCTATAAGCATCAAAGATCCCGGCGAGGAGCTCCAGCGCCTGGACTCGTTGACGTGCTACGTCTCGATGATAACCGCTTGGTCTGGACTGTTCTTTATACTATTTCCTTACTGCAGCGATTACGAGCTCGGCTGCTCCATTTTATTGGGGTTTGTGCTGTTGGCGAACATTGCCTTTTTCTTTTACTGTGTCTATATATTTCGGGAGCACATTGTTAAGGAAAGTAAAAGGATTTGCAGCCTTTTGCTCACATGTCGGTGCTGCCGTGAAAAAAAAAAAGAGGACGGTAAGGCGGGGAAAAATGGCGCGGGTGGGGCCAAACGCAATCGTCGAGACGTTCACGGGAACCCTTTGCTGTACCGGAAATCGTTTGCTGCGTTTCAAAACACTGTGAACCCTTTGCTGAACGTTCAGAAACAACTTAACGAAGTGGAAAACAACAGTCAGACTAGAGTACTGCAGTTGAAAGCATTAAAGAGAGAAGCCAACGCGAGGAGGTCGGAAATGTTGAGGCGTCTAAAAATCAATCGCCGGTTGCACCTGGATCCCAACGCCCCCGTCCCGGTGGAGTGGACGCGCTTAATAGGGAACGATGATCAACTTTATTTTTACAATCCTCGAACAGAGGAGATCAGAAGCGACGACCCAACAAAGGATTGGATCGCAACCGCGGACGAGGAAGGGGATGTTTACTACTACCACAAGGAGACACTCGAAGTGCGATGGGATGACCCCTCGAACGATGACGGCGGGGACGATGATTCTGAAACAAAGCTGTGGATTTCAGCCGTGGACCAATCCGGCGATCCTTATTACTACCACAGAGAGACTCAGGAGACTAGATGGACGAACCCATACGATGTATGGGAGCTGTGCTCTGACCCCCAATCCAAAAAACGGTTCTTTTTCCATAAAAAAACGAAAGAGATAAAATGGATCGGGGATAAATTAGATTTGCTGTTCTCCACAGACTCCGCAAGCGATGGCACCAGCGGTGAAGAAGCGCCAGCCTCCGCCCAGCGAGGAATAACCCAGACGGTGCGGGGACTCTTTCGCCAAGTCACCAAAAGGAGAGTAAAAGCGCGAAAGAGGGGTAACAATTCCGAAGAACAGGTAATAGAAATGGGAACCTTTTAGAAAACGACTGGAGAACCAAGATGAAATATTTATAGATCTAATTTCTTCTTAAAAAAGGAGCTCTAATTTGATTTATTAGTATATTGTTCTATAAAATATATTAATATAATAGTTGGTGGTGGTGGAAATCATCATCAAATTGTTCTGATGATGTTTCATCTTACTGTCGAAATTCTTTTTTCGTCCGCTTTGCTGTGTACAGTTTGAATCTTGTACTTGTTTACCACCACATATTCTGATAGTATTTGCGTACCGGTACAGGTATTAATACCAAGGTACCTGGAATCCTGTACCTGTACCTGTACCGGTATTAATACCTGTACCTGGGGTATGGGGTACCGATAATACCTGATATATTATTAAATATAATATTCTATTTTAATAACTGTGGGATGTGTCCGTGTTGTTGTATAATAGTAAAGTAGTATGTTTATTATATATTATTTATTATTTATTAATTATATTTTTTTGACTAGTAGTAGTAGGGCTAACTATATGGAGTGGATAAAACTACTCTTCGTTAACAAAAGCGGAACCACTCTTCGTTCACAAAAGCGGAACCACTCTTCGGAAACAAAAACGGTGCAATACACCTCCACGCACTTGCCATCTACAACTAAGCCAAGGTATCAAAATTGAAGAGCAACAAGAACGGAACTCTTGTTGTCCCCCAGTTATATCAGCAAACGCGTTGTTAGGTTGGGGTTTGCAGCACACATGACTAAACGAAGCACCTCCGTATTACAGCTTTCTTGGGCCTTCCTTTGTTTTGCACAGGCTTGCGCAGCTGCAGAAGAGTCAAAGTATTGCCATTATACTGATGCAATTGGCAACGTGTATGACTTGTCGGGCATTGGTAAGCCTCCCGAACCGCTGCCTTGCGCTCCGTCCTCGTGTTCTTCTATAGCAAAAGACAGAAACGTAATCGTGAATGTTTGTCAGCCTTTGCCAGAAAGCCGGGTTAAAGACTGTAAGGGCTTCAAAGCTGGGCAAGAAGTCTTGGGGATTTATAAATTCAAAGACTCTGACAGCTGCACTGTACTCGGGTTTCTGGAAAGTGAACCACGTTTTACAACTGGTAGCAACTACTTAGGTGTCGCGTACCGCGGAAGCACGTGCAAATTATCGAAGTATGAACTAAGATACGAATTTTACTGCGATTCTGGGGCGACCTCTGACGAGTATGAGCTGGTCTCTTTGGACAAAGCGGGGTGCAGCTATACTGTGAAGATAACGAGCAAAAGCGCGTGCGCCACTCCCCCTCCGACTGTTCTGTCGCCGTTTGTGTGTGTCCTGTTGGGGCTTTTCGGGGTATTTACGTGCTACTGCTTTTCTGGTTGCCTGTACAACACCCAGTTTCGCGGGGCATCAGGGTTAGAGAGTGTTCCCCACGTCGACTTTTGGAGAAAGTTTTTGGGCTATGTCGAAGAAGGTGCACTTTGGTTTTGGCTAAAAGTAACTTGCCAAAATGACAAACGAACAACAATGCACAAGAGTTTGATCCAAGACGACGAACTTGGGCAGGACGGTTCACCCGACGCAGAGGGTTTGTCGGAGCATGAAGTTAAACACACTGTTACGCATCTGTGAAATTATTTTAAATGTCCCCCCGTTCTTCGCGAGATTAGAGGATATGGAAGCCGTCACAACACAACCAGAGGGGAGGAGATTTGACGTCGCTTTGAAAATGGCCGAGTAAGGAGAAAGGAGAGACAGACAATTAAACCAAAAAACTCTTTTTGTCCACACGGTACTGATTATAAAAATTAGTCGTAATTTTATTTTCCAAAAGATATTTTTTCAATTTACAACGCAACCACCATCCTCTTCACGATCTAATTTATTCTCTCGGTCTTTCCCGTCGCTATTGTGGCCATCAACGGGATTGCCAATGGCTTTCTGGTCTTGAAGCTCGGGTGTCCCTCCATTCTCAAATACTTCAGGATAACACACTTGTTTGGAGTGGATGAGTTTATCTTCCAAAGTTCGGATTGCTAACGTTATCGACTGGAACACCAGCACATCGTCTTCTTGCAAGTATATCGTAATGATCATTGTCAGCAAAGCTTCTGGCCAAATGCCCCCGAAAGTTTTTGCCATATACCTTAGTCTTTTCCTCGAAAAGGACATCTGTCGCATTTCTATTGAACCATACCAATCGCCCATGAATAGTGCTGCATTACTTGGGCTTTGGGTAATCTTATCGTGCAATTTCAACAGTCCCCAAAGTCGTTTTTCGTAGACTGTGGCAGCGTCGAATTGCACTTTGTGATCAGCACTACTTGCTGATCTAGTAAGCCTTCGCCCCTCTTTGCACTTGTTCAGCGCCTTCTTCCGTTCCTCGATTTCCCTTTGGTGCTCCCTTACGTGACCGTTCAGCACATTAACTTTCAGCGATTGGGGGTGACGAGCCTTCTTTTCTCCGTCCCCGTGATTTATGGGGGGCCAATATCGAACCCTTGTCCCAAAATCGCCAGGCTGGTAAATTATCTTATCGGTTACACCCGAGCATATGTGGCAGCTGGAAAAGCTGATACCTTGCGCCGTCACTGAATTTACCGCCTTTTTATCGTAAAGCAGAGTCAGCGTTACATCATACTTTGTGTCTGGAAGAATGTGATGATGGGTACTTCGTTTACGGCGGTTCAACTGGAAATCGAATTGGAATTCATGGGTGAAGGGGTTATAACGGACTCGATCTTTCCCCTTTGACAGCGTGTTTCCAACGCACGAGGCTTCGATCCACTCGGTATAATTTTGAGGCATAGAAAACTCGTCAGCATTAATGCTGAGTCTCTCTCCACACGACCAATCAAGCGCTTGCAAGACAGTAGGGGCGGCAAACTCGTTGAACGGGTACACAGCAATTATTTTATTTGATTCGTTCGGGTCATTTATCAGACAACCACCTGAAGTATTGGGGTCATTTTGTTTCCGTCTACCTTTTGAGATTTTTCCATTGATGATGAATTGTGCCGTCGGCCAATCATATTCAAACGCAAGCGATTGTCCCTTTGAGTCTTTCTGGGAGGTCATGCATATTCGAAACAGAATGTTGTCCTTGAATGCTACTTTAGTTACTTTGAAACGAATAGATACAGCATAGTTTTGGAGCGTTACAGCATAAAACTCTTGTATCTCTCCCACAGCTACTTTCGATACCATTGTGCTCAAACGTGCCCCCGCTCTTAGTCTAGATAGTGCCGTTGAACGCTTTAGTTTTGGTCCATTCCCTGTAGCAGGGTTTGCGTCCATTTTCTGTTTTGGAAACGTCATGTAAGATTTTGCCAATGAGTGCGATCTCCACACCATCCGAGGCGGATTCCGGGGCAAAAAGAAAGGATTAAAGGCATTCTGTTTTTTTTTCAATTCTGGTGTATTGCCGTCCAAACCAAGGTTTCGAGAGTTAAAGTGCGACAATGACGTTTCTTGAACAACCAAACGCCGCAGTTGTAGAGGGTAATCTGGCGACCGGGTCCACGCAGTTTGGCCCGCGTCGGTAACAAAATGGATTTCTATTAATGGGCTCACTACCGTTGGATTACCACCAGGGTCTCTACTTTCACCAATTAAAAAGCTACCCTCGTCAATCTGGATATAATAATTGCACGCCGAAATGCCAGTTGTGCGCTCTGGCAACGTAATTGTAACGGTGTCGTTCCCAGTTGTAATATTCCCAGGGGGGCACTCAGACTTTGTGACAATACAATGCAATGAGTGAACAGGGACGGTAAAAACTTTATGGATTTTGTTTACCTCGTGCATTGAGCGTAGGCTTGACCCCTTTGGAATACTCTTTCCGCAGAATACTGTAATTGATTTCCCTGCCACCGATGAATTTTTTTTGACGCGAAAGTACGACCAGCGGCTCGCGCGTGTGGAATTAAACCGAAATGAAAAATAACGCCACCCCCTTGGAATCAGTTCCCGAAACGTTGTATCATGCACTTTCACTGGTTGCCAATTTGCAGAGACTAACGTGGAGCCGGTGCCCTCTTGCATTTCGAAAGTGTCATCCATTGCTTGCAGAGGCAATATAAACATCCCTATTTGCGATCCAATAAAACAGTAATGGATACCACCGTCTTGCAACTTTGAAGCAAAACGCGAATGCTCGCGATTTTGCTTTTCATCCATTTTTTCTTTTTCAAATTTCGATAGTGGTAAAAACTTCCTTTTTTGCCAAAATTCTATGTTTTTGATATCGCAGCGTATCGCCATTTCGCGCCTCAAACACGATTGCCACCTTTCCGTGGGAGTTTTACCATCTTCCTTGTATGGCCATAATGCAACAATTTCACGACATGATTCATTTTGTGATTTGCTCACATTCCCACACGCAAAACAGCTAGAATCCATGACTGCGACATTCATGCCATTTGTGTGCACCTGTCCAAATATAGAATCGTTCGAAGGCATTGGATTCAAATGTATGCCAATAGGGCATAACCTATTTTGGCACCCCCAAGTGTTGTTGTGCCCCCTGTGCAAAATTCTTATCCACAACGCTGTCGCTGCCTTCAACGAGAAAAATCCGTTTTGGTTTGAGGGATTCTTTTCTTTGTCTTCTAAAAGTGAGTTGTGTAGATCTGCTGATTTGCCATCAACGATCGAGGCAAGTTGAACCCCACAGCAAATTTGAAAAGCGCTCAAGGCATTCCCGTTCAGTCGCAATGGGTCACAGCCAGCTCCCAACAACAGTTTCAGGGCGCCAATTTGTTTTGCTTTGGCAGCATAATGCAGAGCGGTGTCCCCTCCGCGGTCGCTTAGGTATGGATTTGCACCTGAGGTAAGCAAATTGCGTATTACATTGACATTTCCGTGAATCGCGGCAAGCATGAGCGGCGTTTGGTCGTTTAAGCTCGGTGCATCGATCAGGCCTGCTTTTGCCCTCAATAATTTAGCGACAGTCCATGATATTTTAGAATCCGGGTTTACGACGACTACACCGTGCCGATGCAACCGCTTCCAATCTAGCTGGCCATCAATTTCGTACCCAGGTTCACGGATTTTTGTTGCAGGACTAACATACCTGTACTTTGGTGATTTAAAGTGAAATTCAACATCCCCTCCACCCGCACAGTTTGCCACAATGTCTTCTATTTCATGAATAAAGTTTTCCTCTGCGGCTCTACGTTCGTGTGCAGAACTTTCTAAGGACATGAGTATGGAAAAAGAACGGGACAAAGCAACACAAATCTTCTTCAACAGTTCTTCGTCCGATTCGTCGAATAACGCAGTAACCTCTTCGTCTTTTTCCTCGTCATCTCCAACTGCCTCTTTTGGTGCAAATTTGTTGATCGCTTGAACTACCCCAAGGACCATGCTGGCCCCAGATTGACGGAGTATTGGGCACACCAAAACCGTCCGAGTTCTATATCCTGTTAACTTATCAAACTTATTCTCAAAGCGTAAATCTAACCATGCGTCTGCTATATTCAAATGTTTTTCGGCCCGGAAACATGCTCCCGCTAGACCTTTGTCCCAAGGTATCACAATAGGATCAACCGAGTCTGCAACCACGCTCCACAAACGCTTTAAGCCACGATCGGCAAGAAAAAGGGTTGCCCTGTCACAGTTTAGAACGAGCTTCACTGCCCTTACTACTCCAAGAAACAAAGGTGCTAATGCTCGCTGCATGTGAAGCTCCATCTCCCGTTGCCCAAAGATGAGTAACGACGCAACAGCGGGGTTATCCCACGATCTTACTGCAAAATGCAATGGAAGCATTCCACGATTGTTACGTACCTTGTGGTTTACTCGATTATTCAACAAAAATTTGATTATACCTGTTTCTGAGGTAGAAGGAACGCTTTCCGCAAACTCTCGAAAATCAGTCGCCGCCTTTTTCCCAAAATCATTGCATGCCCAGTGCATTGCATTGTTACCATACACGTCAAAATGATTTGGGTCATGCCCGCCGTCGATCAACTTTTGAATGCCCGGAAGGTTTGCGTAAGGATTACCCTTTATATGCTGCCTTAGCAGCCGAGGAATTGTCCCCCCATCGCCACCGAATAGTGTTGAAATTTCGTCCGAGTATGAACTACTCATGGTTTTGGAAATCAAATAGTGGCAAAACAGAAGATTTTTAAATGGTAAATGCAAAATATTTTTTTTGCAGGCATTACTCGCTTTTCTGCGTAACACTTCAAATGCAACATGAGAGAGAAGGAGTGCTGTCCATCAACGTTACGGAATTATAAAATATGGTAGACGGAATCATAATATAATGAATGTATTTTTATCATTTTATTTTTTTTCGTTAAAATATAGACTATTATAATATAAATATAATTTAAAAAAAATATATCTACTAATAATTATGGTTGTGTCCAGGCACAGAGCACCGACTAACGTTTTTAATGCAGCATATAGAACGACTACTTCTTCTTTTCACAACGGAAGCGGACGAAAGTTGAATGAATTGTAAAAATAGGAAATATCAGTAGAGCAACACACCATAAGGGTGGTTTAACTAATGTAGGGAATTACTTGATAGCACAGAAGTGTGAACTTCCAATAAAACAGAAATAATTGTTGTACTTTGTTTTGTATTTTGTATTTTTTTTGCAGTCGGGAGTGAGTAAAGCTCTCAAAAAATAACTTAATTTTTGACAAGAACATGGAGAGGAGATGTTTTCCTAAGGGGCACTTTCTCAGAAGCTTTGCTGCAGCTGCATTTCTAGCATTCTGCACTCTTCGCGCAAGTTCATGTTTGCTTGGTTAATCGAAGAGACCGCGTTTTGTGCCTTCGCCGTCCTGCGTTTTGAATCTTCCAAGTCTTGCTGCAAATGTCTCACTTTTTCTACGAGCTCACTTTTACTCCCAGCCGCTTCCGCTATTTCAGCCTTAAGTTTGTGTACCAACTGGTTGGAATACTCTAGTTCTTTTTGTATTTCACTGTGAATCATCAACGCTGTTTCTTTCGAGCGAGTATCAAGATTTTTCTCCTGTTTTAGTTCTAATTGCAAACGAGATACCTCCTCCTTTGCATCCTGCAATTCTGCATACTGCTTTCTCGCAATATTTTCTATGTGTCTTTGTTTACGCTCAAATTGTTTTAGTGACGATTCAACGATCGCTGATTCTTTTTCAGACTGTGCCCTATTAATTTCCGTTTGAAGGGATGCTAGCGTGCTCAGCTCTTTTCTCGTTTTTCCCAACTGATCTTCTAAGTCTATTACACGCCTTTGTTGATCGTTTAAACTCAAGGTGCTCCTTCCCATTTTTTCTACGATGCGCTCATTCTCCGATCGCAAACTGTCTGCCTGTTTCCTGAGTTCGTCCAATTCGTTTCCTTTAACTTCCTCCCGTTGTTTTGCTTCTTCTGCGGCTAATTGCGTTTGTCGCAACTTTTCTTCGAACGTAGCTTTTTCAGAAAGTAATTGTGAGTTCTTCTGTTCTAAACGCCGAGCATTTTCCCCCTCTCGATGGGCATTTCCAAGATTACGAACATTTAACCTTTCTAACTTCCGCAATTCCTCAAGAAACCCTTTTGCACTTTCTTCGGCTTTGATCTTATTCTCCTCTTCTTCTTTGCAAATGTCCACCATTTCGGCAAATCTCAACTCTAACATTTGGCTTTTCTCTCTCTCCAGCTGCAGCTGCAGTTGAATCGCACCCTTTTCTTCTATCACGTCTTCCAATTTGTGCGCGAGATCAGAATTGCTTTCAGCTAACGCAAGGAGTTCGATCGTATTAGGGTTGGAAAGGTTTTGACTCTCGGACAAAATCCGTAACAACTTGTTTTGTTGCTTTTGTTGTCTCTTTATTGCTCTCAAGTCTGCCCTGGTGGAGGCGGGAAGGTTATCTGGCTGATCCTTTGGTGTTAGAGAGTAACCCCCTCCGGTGCGAGATGCAGTGTATCTGCCGGGCGAAGGAGGCATCCATGGCTTTGCGTTCTGACGGTTCGAGGAGCTAATTTTCCCCATAGTTATCTCTGTTGAAACATGGCTATCATTCAATTCATCATTTGTCATCGCTTGTGTATAATTCTGCATTTGCTGGATTCCATTAGATACCCTGTGTTTTAAATATTTCCGCAAAGGCGTGCTGGATCCCCCTAAAACTCCTTTCCCGGCCGAAGATGGTGGCTCTAGTACAGTACTCATATTGCCGCCATACCGCTTTATGCTGGGAACTGGTGGTGCACCCCCCCAATCAGTACTGCCATCTGCGCCTATTCGCTCTACTGTCTGCCGGGTCTGGTTGTTGTGTGCCCTTAGCGCCGGGGAGTCGAGCTTGAATCGTACGAGCTCGCTTTTGTCGCTTGGTGTCGATGGAATTAACGCGCTCGATACTTTTTCACTCTCCACATTTTTTTCTTTTGCGTATTGTTTTTGATCCATGTTCATGGCTTCCAATCTAACGATTCTATCTTCTTGGACAGTGTGGGCACTGGGATTGCCGCGGATGGTGCTGTGGTGAAAAGCAGTCGACGCGTTGCTGTTTCGAACTATATTGGGGTTGTAACCGCCGTTTACGTAAAACGAATCCGTTTGGTTTTTCTCTTGCCCGTCACTGTATACCTCCTCTAATATTTCAGTTGGCCTGTTGCTATTTAAGTCCTTTCCACTTCTATTCGGTTTCTTCGTTTGTCCCAGGGGGTCGACCTGCCGAAGCGACTTTCGCAAGTCCATCAGTTGTTTTCTTCTTATCTCCGAGGCGCTTAAATTCATGTCAGATAGATGGTCGGCCTCTAACAAACTGTTATGCAATTCATTTTTTTCTTCTTCAGGAACGTAGCTCGCTGAGCGCAGCGACGACGCCCAATGATGGTTTGTCGCATTTGTCCCTCCAACCGGGATTGCCACGGACGATTTTCGAAGACGGTGTTGACCAGCCATGAAAAACTGTTGATGGTGTGACGCGGCTATAGAATCCTTGGGTATGTCGCGATTGCTAGGACACTATCCGCTAACTTCGGGATACCAGGCTGGTGTCAATAGTAAGCGTGCTGAACACGATAAAGCTCGATGACGTGCTTGAACTTTGTCTTTCACAACAGCTTCTTGGCCGGGGGAGAATAAAATGAAAATAAAGTGTTAAGTGCGCCATCACTATCATCATTTTTATATATTTTTCTTCATATCACCACCGCACATAATAATTAATAATAATTATACTTGGTATTATAATTATTTTTTTATAATATTATTCTTCATCATCATCGTACATCAAAACGGACAAAAAATAGAAGAAGACGCTTCTTTCTTCTCTTCTCTCTTCCTATATTATTATGTATGATGTACGAATATTAGATAAATTCAAGTTATTTGTCCTGGTGAGCTAGAGTACTCGTAGTCAGTACTTGCGAAAGTACAAACTTCCCCTATTATATTTTTTTCTATTGTTTTTTTTCTTTGTTGCCCCCTTGGTTTGTTCCTGTATTTTTTTTGCGTCTTTTGAGTCCAACCTGAAGAAACCTGAAGAAACACCTGATGCTGTTGTGCTGATGACGACGACGACTGAGATCTTCTGAAATGATGTGTGATGATGGATTTTTGTGTTGTTGTTTGTTTATATTGATGATGATTATTATTATTATATTTTTTATTTTTGATGATGCAAACTGAACCTTGCAAAACAATGAGACAAAATTATTATAAGATTAATTTTGACAAAACAGATTGTGTTGGAAAGAAATAACTACGAGCGGTTGTACCGTAGGTTTTGGGCAAGCCAATCGTTCGCCCGGCTCGGAAGAACTGATAATAATGCAAAAAATAAAGGGGAAAGCGGGCGTTGCAAAAAACACTAGAATTGGTATCGTTGGGGCTGGAATCGGCGGCTGTGCTCTTGCGTGCGCCTTGAAACAGAGGGGTTTTGTGGACGTTAAGATTTACGAGAAAGACAAATCGTTTAGCGAGCGGCGCCAAGGGTATGGATTGACGATACAGCAAGCAGTTAATAGCTTGCTCGAGTTGGGGATTCAATCTATTTTTGACCTGGACACCCCCTCCACCGCAAGATACATATTTGCCGAGAACGGCGACATTATATCGTTTTTCGGCCGAACGTTCTACAAATTTGTAGATTCAAAAAAGTTCAATGTTCACTTGTCTCGACAAGACTTACGGTATTTGCTGATGGAACCTGTGCGGCAATACGTGTCTTGGAATAAAAGGGTTGCTGACATCAAGGTAGGGGCATCGGTGACTCTGCAATTCGCTCCGAACCCACCGGTCCCACTGGGCAACGCTAACATTTCTGAAGAAGAAGTAGACCTTTTAGTAGGCGCCGATGGTATCTACTCCTTTGTTAGAAATAAATTGTTCGACTCTCCTCCTCTTAATTATTTGGGAGTAATTGTTGTTCTTGGAATTGTGCAGTATGATCATGAACTGCTGGATCAAGTAATATTCGAAAGCAGCAATGGCACTGTTCGCCTTTTTTGCATGCCGTTTTCAAGTCATTTTTCAACCAGTCAATCTGACACAAAAGTAGCACCTAAACCACCCACCAGTTGTCCAGTAGCAGTACAGACAATGTGGCAGCTGTCGTTTCCCATGGCCATAGAGAAAGCGAAAGAACTGTCAAAAAATAAACAAGATTTGAAAATGACTATACTGGAAAAGGTTAAATCTTTTCATTCGCCGGTTCCAGAAATGGTGGCTTGCACGGATTTAGAAAATATTATGGGAACACCCGTTTTTGATTTTGATCCTCTTGTCCCAGATGTGTTGAGACGGGTGTCCCGTGTAACATTGATAGGGGACGCTCTACATGCGATGAGCCCGTTCAAATCGCAGGGAGCCAACCGAGCGATCTTGGATGCAATGAAGCTCGCCGACAAACTCTCTTCCTCTCATTGCGATTCGGTAGAAAGCGCTATTTTGTCATATGAGCGAGCAATATCGGCAAAGAATCAGGAAAAGGTTATGGTCTCACGACAAAAGGTGTCAAGATTACATATCCCCGTAAATCGCAATTCGCATATTCGTAGAACGGATGTTCCGAACCACAATTTAACATTGACATTGAAGAATTTGAACATCGGTAGCTGGACCAAGCATTTGGACAAGAAAATTAAAGATGCTGTTGTTATTCCAGCGCAGCCACGAAAATCGAAGCTGCACAGTCGTACACCGGTTTCTGGGGTGAATAGGGTGGACAGCACAAGAATTAGTCAGAATTGCAACGAACCTAATTATTTCGTCCTTTGTCTAGGGGATCAATTCATGTATGGCGATGGAGTCAAAAAGTCAAAATCATTTCCTGCACAACTCATAAAGAAATTGAACAAGGCATGGAAGAATACCCCACAATTTGCCAAGTACCATTCTGTTGCAAAGCCGTCTTGGGGAGTCAAAGACGTTTTGCAGAACGTGACAAATCAATGTTCGAGCAAGCATTTTAAAGATGCTTACAACTTGGTGGTCATAGAAATAGGTTTTAATGAGAATGTGCCCGCTGATATTTTTGTTCAAGATTTTGATTCTCTTCTACAACACGCGATATCTTTGGTACAAAGCGATGGAAAGTACAGAGGGCACGTGGTTGTTCTTAGTATCCCAGACTATTTTTCAATGCACCCTTCCCGTTCGAAAACAGTTCAGATGTACAACGAATGCCTGCAAACGCTTTGCAAAAAACTTGATAGTGAAGAACTAGTTGTTTATGTTGATTTGCATCCGAGCCTTAAATCGTGTTTAGATAACCCAGAAGATTATTTTCATGCCGATAATGGTGTGTTCCAGATGAAGCCGACTGCTCAACAATATAGACTATGGGCTGAAGCTGCATTTGCATCTTTGAAGAAGGGGCTGGCGTAAGCAATTAATTTATGTTTTTGGTTCAATGATTTACGAACTATAAAAAAACAAAAAATATCATAAAAAGTTTAATTTTTTAGTAGTCATATATTATGACTACTAATTCCTCATATATTAGGAACGGAACTAAAAAAATGAGTGTTCTTACTTCCCCAAGCATAAATGTTTTGAATTGATTAAACATGAAAAAGTAATCTTACGAAAATTTAGTTTAATTTTCAGACGGGAGATTTGATTAAAAATACGAGAAGTATTGTTGGCAATTATTGCACTTGTATGATACTTTAATATGAATATGTGCGCATGGAGTACATCTGAGCTTGATAGTCAAGACTAAGTGACAAGGGTTTAGTGATTAGTAAAACCACAAGAGTAGAGAGATAAGTTTGCAGCCAATTTTTTGTTTTTAATACAACGGTATGAACATGTAAAAATGACCTTCCCCTAAGCTCCCAGCAAAAATTTATACCATACATCTGCCCTACAACCTAAAAGACCAGATCAGCGTAATGCTTTAACTTGCAGCTCATTGCAGTCGCCCGCAGTCGATTCAAATGTTCTTTTTGACCCTTATCCCTGGAAGTCTTGATTTCTCGTAAAAGTTGGACGCATTTGTCCGAATTAGGGATGCATTTGTGAATAACTAAGTTATACATATCTGGTGTTGCGCAGACCCCACAGTACCGTGAAACTGGATCTGTCAACACATTAAAATTTGCTGTTCGCTTCTTGCACTTTATGCACACCATGTTGACGATGTCGACCATTTCCTGCCCTTCCGCCCGAATCCCGTCTTTAATATCTTTTTCGTCCTTTTCGTGAGCGCACGCAATACAATACAAAGGTTCTGTCGCTGTGGCTATATTATACGTTCGAGCATAATGGTCGCAGCCAATGCATTTATCAGGATTTGCCTTCCACCAAATATCCTCTTCAATTGCAACGTCCAACGGCGTCCGCCCTTGCGTGTCTTTCATATCCGCAGCAGAGGGGTTTGTTTCATAAAGCCATGGGATTAAGTATGCAGCACCGTTTCTCCCAGCTACGTGCAAATGCGTCCACCTTTGTTTCGCTGACGTCCAAAAAATGTCCTCTGGCTTCAGGCTATAAACCCATAATACGACGTTGAAAGGAGCACAGCCCTTGACAACATTAGCTAACGGAACGTATCCTAAAACTGCTCTATAAATTGACTCGTTGTCTTCGGCGTAAAATTGTTTCGTCATTTTAAGACTGGTAATCTCCCATCCAGTACCGTAATCGTGAAGGCTAGTCACCGGGCGCGCATTTGGATCAGCTTTACATTTTAAATATATTTCTTGTTCATATTTATCGCGAATAGTCCCCAGAGAAGTTGCGGTTGGCGCAGCGCTCTCCAGGGCGTGCTGACTTTCAGCTTTTGAATCTACGCAACTGCCTGGCATATCCCGTGAAATACTTACCCACGACTAGACAAAGAAAGCATGCGAACTAATCTCTTCGGTGACTTCGCTGGTACTTAAATTAACATGTTATAATGGGACTAAATTATCATGCATTTCTGTGGTTAATATTTACACCGCCAAATGTTTATGAACGAAGAGAAACCCAATAATAATAATAAAAAACTTGGTTCATATATAGTCTAATAATATAAAATAATAAAAAAATAATTTAAAAAAAGTAAAAAAAATATAATAATAATAAAATAATAATACAACAACATTCCAACAAACATCATCAACATCATCGATTCGATCATCAAAGAGTTCCACTCGTTTGCTTCTTTATACGACTAATTAATACGTACTTGTAAAATATACTCTATAATAATACACTACAATATTATTGTAAAAAGAAAAACAAGATTTCGAGGTTCCTTTTATTTATCCCTAATTATAAGAGATAGTCTCTACGTAATACAAGTACGGGTACCCATTGCCTTCGTAATTTTTACTCACGTTTTAAGTGTGTAGTCCGTCTGTAATACGACGACACGGTTTCATCCTATTCCATACTATTCATTCTCAAATGTCACAAAGCTATATCATCATCGGGGAGCACCGCCGCCAGCCCCGGCATCTGCTTCACCTCCTGTAATATCTTCCCCAAACTCTTCTTGGGTTCCTGCATGAATATCCTCAAATAAAGTATCGACTCCTTTCTCTGTCTCCTTCTCATCGGATGATTTTTTTAGCGTTTTTTTCTTTCTCATATTAAATGCCGAATGCGTACGCGTTAGGTTTCGCGACCTCCCGGAAGCTGTTCTACCTCGGATGACCTTAGCTTTTGATAATAGCAACGAGTACACCTTAGAATTTACTTTGGATTTAAAGCCGCTGTTTTCTTTAGCCCGAGATTGTTGCTCCCTCGATATCGTTAGCTTGACTGTTGAAACTAGCATTTGGTTCAAAGAATTGGATATATCTCCGCTTTTATCCACCAAATTGCCTATGGTATGCTTGGACAATATAAGCAATGTTGCCATTGTTCGCGCTCTTACTGTATTCAAACGCTCTATGTTCAGCATGAGTGCTTTTTCCCCAAAATAAGAGCCTTCGAAATAAGTGCGATTAATCTTGTCTGCTTGCTGGTATCGCAATTCCTCGATTACACCTTGCTGGATTAGGTAGATAGCCTGTCCAGGATCTCCCTCCCGGTAAACGATATCTTTGGGGCTGTACACTTGAGGTCGCATATTGGACATGATAAAACAAGCATGGCTCCTGCGAATTCCCTTTAAAATCGAATGGCTAAATTTTGCCGCAATATCACCATATAAATGCATATATATCCGGTTTCGCGTACTGCTCGGCAAATCCTCAAGCAATTCGTTTTCGTCAAATGCGGAACGATTTTCAAAAAAGTAGGTAAAGAAGTTTTCTACTTTCTTTTTCAGAGACCTGGAAATCCCTTTTTCTTTCAAATAAGAAGAAACTTCTTTCATCTTGTCGTCCTTTCTGGCCTGGGCAATATCATTCGACATAGTAGTTGCTGCTACATTGCCAATTACGTATCCAAATATCGTCGCCCCAAACAGCATGATTACAATGGCCAACAACCTCTCGCTGGTTGTAACAGGCGTAATGTCCCCATAGCCTACTGTCGTCATGGTGGTAAAAGCCCAATACAACGAGGCGAGGTACAGCTGCTCAGTGTTATCTTGTTCATACTGAAGGTCTTCCAGCTGGCCCCACCATGCTTCGTGCGGGGGGGTTCCTTTCGGCGAAACAGCAAACCAAGCACAACCAATCATGTGAGCGCAGCCAAATAACATTAGGCATAATTTCAGCAATTTGAATGTATTCGGGCTGTCAAAGATATCTTCCAACGAATCTTGGATCTTCCCTAGTTTCAACACCCGGGCTAGCTTCAATAATCTGATCAAGCGCAAAGTCTTTATCAATTTCACCAATTTAAGATTCTTTCCATCATCTCCTCCCGCAGAATTGTTTAGTGCAATGGAGGCTGCTATTTTGTCGATAGGTACGGTAGAGAAAAAGTCTATAGCAAACCAACTCTTTACGTATTTCTCGACAATCATCCGGTTTGCGCAAATGTAAGTGCGTTTCTCCGGGTCCATGTATGGTGTTTTCGCGGTAACACAAATATCGACCGCAAAAAGAATATCTACTGTCCAATCGAAGACCAACCAGCCTGCTTCTGAGTCTATATCAAATGCTATTTGGTAGGGAATTGCCACAACACTGTAAATGATTAACATGCCGATCAGAATGTCAAACCTTTGCTTGATATTATATTGTGGATGGACAAACCCAAGATTTAATATTTGTTTCGCTGTTAGGTTGACTGTTACCATCTTGTCTCTTACATCATGATGCGTTGATTTGTGCCTGATAACTTGAGACAGGCTTTCTCCGTCCCACGATGATTTCCGACGAGCAATCTTACGCTCCTCGTCTTGGTCTTCTTCCTCCTCATCATCGGTGTCTTCTAAGTCCTCAACGTCAACATTGTCCATATCCGTCGAAGGGAGGGAATGCCTTCTAGAGGGAGGAAACATGCAAGGGTAAAGAGTCTCTCGGGTGGATTCGAGAAGCTTTGTGATAT
>JACKZZ010021015.1_pt1 | contig 22698 bp, 12 predicted proteins | sample 8027871 | NCBI WGS metagenome assembly JACKZZ01 (sample SAMN15724774, study PRJNA655200) | protist metagenome | isolation source: fluorescence activated cell sorting (FACS) single amplified genomes of... | place: USA: West Boothbay Harbor, Gulf of Maine | collected 2000-07-19 | reverse complement strand
ACTACTGTACAGTATATAATACACAATTATAATATCTTTTGATCTCACATCACAGTGTGTTGTGTATAATATACGGAAAGTGGAAACAAAGGTATATTGTTGAACATGCGTAGTACATAAAGCAAGGAAATCTTAATTTATTCAAACACGAATATATACCAAAACACGATCATCTTACTAGGACGCACCACACACACGCCCACACACTCATTGCAAAAGTCGCGGTAACAACATGTCTGATATAGATACATCAAAATTTTTAAATAAATGGACTACACAACCAGTTTCCTATTTAACTCGTGATTTACTTACTTATGCTGTTGGCATAGGTTGTACTAATCTAAACTTTGTCTATGAAAATGATAAAGGCTTCGAAGCTTTTCCAACGTACCCAATTGTTCTGTCGTTTAAAGGGGTTGATCAAGATGTAGTGAAATTTCCATCAGCTGCAATGGCTCAAGGCCCTAAAATGCCATCGCTACCAGGTGTCGTTGCGGGTTTAGATGGGGAACGATACATTGAAAAAGTAAACGAACTCCCAAGTAAAGGTGCAAAACTAATCTTAAAACAACGTTTGGCAGGTATCCAAAAAAGGGGTAGTGGGGCGACTGTACAACAAGAAGCGATCATTGAGGGTGAAGATGGTACAATATACTACAAAATGACTGGTGGCACATTTCTTGTAGGTGCTAAAAAAGGATTTACAGACAGTGGAGAAAATTTTGCAAAAAAAATACCTGTGCCAGATCGAGTACCTGATGTCGTAGAAGAAATGAAAGTGCCAGATAATCAAGCACAGATATATCGTTTAAGTGGTGACTACAATCCTTTACATGTGGATCCAAAAGCTGCAAAAATGATGGGTTTCCCAAACGGCCCGATTTTACATGGGTTGTGCAGTTTAGGATTTACTGCAAGAGCATTTGTGAAATGTTTCTGTGGCAACACAGGTAAAAATTTCAAAGCAATAGGATTACGCTTCGCGTCACCAGTAATGCCTGGGCAAACTGTACGTTCGATTTGTCTGTTCTTACCAGCGCTTTTATTTATCAATCACTAACACCATACATTTATACATATTTATTTGTACAGTTGCAAGTAAATTTCTGGAATGACCATACCACACCAGGTCGTGTAATTATTCAAACAAAGGTAAAAGAGACAGGTAAGGTTGTTATATCAAATGCTGAAGGTTTTTATCATGGAAATGGTCGCTCTAAACTATAACAGGAGCAAGTGCAAAAGTGATACTCGTATAATAGCGCTATTATTATTTTTTAATTTTTTTTATAAACTGTGAATATGATTATATATATATATGTATCAGTATACATTTATATACACACAATTATTTTAGTATTATACATCTAAGTTAGAAGTTATACTTCAAAAACATCAAATTTCGCTCTTTTTTGACTACTGCACTCACCATTGCTGCGACATCCACCCCGGCATTGGGAGTGCCTACGGTCGCGGCTCATCATATTTTGCGGGCTTTTTGTTGGACTTCTTAGTGATACGGCCCCTGGACTAAACTTTCTATTTAAATCTATACGCCGTGATCTGTTACGTTTACGACTGCCACCATCCATAGCAGTTAGTACACTGCTTGGAGGAAACGTTGTACCGATGACTAAATTTTTTTTCCATTTTTGATCAAAAATTGGTTTTTTTTCCGCTAAAGCTTTTACGTGCGCGACGACACATTTAGGCAATGAACCTTGTGGTTTGCAATCATACCCACCTTCTAAAACACTAACTACACGCCCTTGGCACGCCATGTTTGGTTCCTCCGCCAACTGAACTATGTGATAAGTTAATTCACGAAAATCTTTAACTATAAGACCTAAATGGCCACCTAAAGGATCATCTTTGTGTCCATCAAAGCCAGCTGAGATTAAAATTAGTTCAGGGTTGAAGCTTCTTAATGCAGGTAAAACGGTGTTTAAAAATGCACTTGAAAATCGCGTTCTACCTTTACTGCCTTTTCCGCCTTCAAGACTTATACACACATTATTAAAAATTGTATCAATCTCATCAACGCCTGGTAAATTTGCCCCAAAAAAAACATTGCCTTCTGCATCTCCTGTCATGTGCACAGAAATAAACATTGTATCTTTGTCCATCCGAAATATTTCGTACGTTCCATTACCAAAATGTACATCAAAATCAATTATAGCAACCTTTTTGCAACCATGGTCGACCCTTGCTTTCATTGCACCAATACCAACATTGTTCATCAAACAAAAACCGTGAGAGCAACAACCAACAGTTCGACCAAACCGTCCTACATGATGTCCTGGCGGTCTTACTAAACAAAAGGCATTTCGAACCGTTCTTTGGTTGGTGGGTGCCATAACGCTATCGACAGCTTTGCAAACGACGCCGGCGGCATGCAAACATGCAATATGCGAACGATTTGATAAAACCGTGTCTTCTGTAACTTCCAATAGATTCTGTAATTCGTCCAGAGTGCCGTTACCATTACTCTCACCACCATCAAGTGAACTATCTTGTTCATCATCATCATCACCCTCATTGCCACATTTATAGCCATTTTTGTTATTCCACGAAGTCGAACGTTTTCGTTTTTTAGTATTGTAGTTACCAGTAGTACTGCCAGATGCACTGTTAGTGCTACTGACGCTAACGCTGCGTTTACGCGATGTCGCTAATTGTTTTTGATCAAGCGGGATATCACGGTAACGTGATGGAACTTTTTTGCGCCTCCGGCTGCCTCTACCCTTCCCATCAGCATTGTTTCTTTCATCCTCTGCTACCTTCTTATCTTTTTTCCACACATCTAGACTTACATCCAAATACGAAGAAAGTTTAAAGCTTCGCGCACCAATAAATTCATGAACAAATTTTATTTTATATTCCGTATCTGATATTTTCCTCACAATTGATGCTGGAAGCCATGCGACTTTATCCTCGTTTACTCTACACATTTTTTCTATGTAGCACCCTTTTTCTAAACCAGTTAGTTTTCCTCCAAGCGACAACCAAAATTCCAGGCCACCTGAAAGGGACGTGACGCTATTGTCCTCATCATCCAAGATAAAATTATTCGTTGGGGTAATTATATTTTTGAATTCATCCATTGGCGCACTGCTGTTATTGCTATACCCTCTTTGTCGGGTATTATTACTCGCGCTAACTGTAGCCTTATCAGATTCACTAGAAATAATGTTATTCACACTGTTATTGGCAGTTGTGGCCATAGTGGCAGTAATGGTATTGCCGTTGTTACTACCGCTACTACTATTGCATGCGGTAGTACCAAACGAAGAAGAGGATGTGTTTAATCCATTCACTGTATCATTTTTTTCGTCATCTTCGGAAATACTCATTGCCTCCCCAACATTACTATTATTAAGAATTGATGTGGTATCTACTGCAGGCACTGTTTTTTCTAAAATTGGCATAACTGATTTTTCATCAGCGCTTGCAAGTCTTCGCTTTTTCTCCTCAATGTATAATTTAAATTTATCTCGGTATACCGCAAGCTTGACATTGTTGATACGAACTGCAGAAAAACCGTTTATAGTTCTTAAATTTGGATTGACTTTTTTTGCAATATATAATGCAAAACCAGATGGCGTTTCCCATGATTCGCCATCGACTTCAAAATGACCACTCGCAGTTATTCTACCACCCGTCCTATGCGCTTGATGGTAAAAAACAGTTATGGGCTGTGGTTTTACAAACCCGTGTTTCATCATATTTCTTAGACTTAAATCATTCGTAATGGCGGTTCTAGACCGTGGAAAGCGAGATAGGGCAGGAGCATTATCAGTGCCCAAATTGCGATTATGCGCGTGTTTTAAATGGTTTATTTTTTCATCCAATATTTTATTTACATTTTTTACTAGTGACTGGTCATTTACTGCGTTACTTTTTAATGCATTTATCTGTGTGCCATTTGATTTCATGTAACTTTTTCTCAAAGCATCTAAACTATAATCACCTTGATAGATTGCCATGTAGCCGCTAATGGTAGTTATATTTGGATTGGAACATTTTCGAATATAATGCAATGCAAAACCCGATGGCGTGTCGAAGGTATTATCGCCACATGAAAACGAGCTGTCGTTGTTCAGTACGCCTTCTGTGACTACGTGCCCACGATATATTATTTTAATAGGGCCTGGCTTAACAATGCCAAAGTGAATCATAGTTTTAATATTTAGTGCTGGTGTTCTACGTTGTCTAGTTGCTTTTGGTATTGTGTGACCCGATGTGTTATTTGCAGCTACATCAACCTGTTTTACAGTTCTTCTTCTATAATATCGTTTACCAGTCAGAGGATTAATATTGTTTTTTTGAACAGGCTCGTTTTCACTGACCTCCTCCTTTACCTGAGATGATTGAGGTTTATGAACCCTAAAATGATCGCTACTACTAGAAAAGCCATTGTTCTTAGTATTGTTGGTATCAGGTTTACTACTATGGTCGTCACCATATTTGTTTCCGATTATCTTCCATATACCATTTGCTTTCTCTTCGTCTTCCGGGCTAATCAAAGAGGTACTTACATCAAAGCCAATAAATTCATCATCCGATGCTTCCATTTCAACTACGGTTCCTTCGTCAGTGGAATTACTTTTTTTATCGCTAAATGTTGTTGTTGTTGTCGACGCCATTATTTGTTGGTTAATCGTATTTACATTATTACACTGGAGATGGTTTTGCACGCTACATTTTGAAGCACTTTCTGCGACATCGTGGATCCGTTTAATATACGACCCAGCATGAACTAGACGCAAAATTCTAGCGGTAGGTAAGTGTTCAGTATTCAACAGGTCGATTTCATCTATGTTAAAAACAACGGTTTGGCCATTTCTGTTTGAAGTTTGATTTTCTCTCAATGCTTTTAAGCAATTTATAACACGTTTCGTTTGCTCTACATAATGGTTCGCGTGTAAATATACGCCGCGGTGATAATATACAACGGTTTGCAAAATATCGTAATCAATAAGTGGAGCAGATGCCGTAACAACAGATAATGACGATGGCAGAGTTGAATTACTTGCAAATATTGTATTGTCCATGGATTTTATAGTTTCCATTATTATACTTGGGACATTTGATTCCTCGCTTTCACCCCATACTTGACAAAGCAATTCTATCGCATATTTAACAGCAAAAACATTTAAATGTTCACCACGTTCCTTCACCTCTTTCATAAAAGTTTGGATTCGGTTGATCATTTGTGTTAGCGCGCCATTTTTATCACTGCAAATAGTCTCGTCCAAATATTTTTTTGCTTGTAAACTATATTGTTGTAATGCTCTAGCTAACTGGAATTTTCTATCTGCTTCATCAATTTTATTATTACAAAACGTTAAGCCATCTGTTAATTGAATTCCAAATCGCAATACACGTTTTTCTAATATTGCCAATTCCAATTTCTCATCTCTAACGGTTTCTTTTATTTTTGTTTCATAATCTTCCGCAAGTTTAAACTCCTCCTTTGCTTTCTTGAAAGCTTCTTCTGCGCGCTTACGCCTCTCTGTTGCTTCTATCAATTGTTTTTCCTTTCCTTCCATGCCCGTTTGTAAAGCATTCAAGCGTTCTCGGTCACCCTCAACTGTGTGCCCTGCTTCCTGCTCCTGGGTAACTGTTTCAGCTATTTTATCTTTTAGTATCAAAATATCTTTTATATTTTCTTGAATTGCATCATGCATTTGATCACTAAAACTCAGTGCGGCATATGTCGCTTTTTTATGCTGCTCAATAGTATCAGCAAAATCAGTGAGCCATATTATTGGATCATTGGACATTTGTTCCTGTAACGTTTTGGTATCGTTAAAGTCGATGTAATTTGTTTCTGCTGCTGCAATACGTGGCGCTAGTTTTGGCTCTGGTTCGTCTTCTTTATTCCTGCCAATTTCAATGTGATCCTTTAGGAATATACCATCGTCATTGAACTTACTAGTAGTAACTGTTTTGCCTACAGCGGAAGGTATATAAAATGCATCTCGCATGGGTTTTAAAATCACGTCTTTTTTTGTAAGTATGTCCTTTTCGATGTCGCTGCTGACGGTGTTTTCTATAATCTCAGAAGAACATTTAGATAGCAACGGAGAGGTTGCCCTAGACGAATGTATATTTTTAGGTTTATCGGAGCTCCATTTTGCAATCTTAGTTAATTTTTCAATGTGTAGAAGTTGCTGTTGCCGTTTTGGAATTTTTAATTTTTGAATTCTACCTTCGAATGATGCGCTATCCATTGTTTTATTTATATAGGATCGAATTGCGTTTTGGTATATCTACGTGTGTATCTACGGGTAATAGGCAGTGCGCAAATTGTGTACCGAAGGGCTTTTTTTTAATTGTATCTCGTAGAAGGTGGTATAGCATATACGTCTCGGGCACGTTTCCCCTTTCTTGGTGTTGTTATGTTGTCGTTGTTTAAATTTTAAATATATATATAATAATATAATAATAATAATATATAATAATAATATAATAATAATATAATAATAATAATATAATAATAAATAATAATAATTTGAAATAATTCGTAATAATGAGAAGGGTTATTCTTACAGTTGTATATTATTACGTCTAACATTGTTGTAAATATTTCATTTATCTCACTTTCATTTATGTTTATACTTAGTAATTTAAAAAACTCTGCAAACTTTTTCCTATCAACTTTGTCTACTCCTAATTTTTGCCGTCTGGCATATCTCAATACGTTTATTTCATTTATTCTTCTTGTTGATTTTTGTTGATAATTGAACAACATACAATTGAAGTATAATCAAATAAAATCAAAGCAGTATGCAGCTAGTTAATTATACTTCGTGTTAATATTATTATATTAACGAAATACAACGAATCACAATGGGTTTCAACATTCAAATGTCATAAATACTAATATTATAGTATTGCCTGTTATATCGATGTTTTAACTTCATGCATCTTTCATCTTTCACCCTTCACATTTTGAATATCAGCGCATGAGTTTGCATGAAAACGCAGTCAAAAAACGCAGTCAAACTCATGGAAATGGATAACTAAACTCTCATTCATAGTCAGCCATTCAAGCTATTTCCAGAAAATACAATGATTTCTAACAGACTCATAACTCGAAGATGATGGTAGTCGAAACATTTTATGGATATATAGCTTACTTCAGTATGTAGAGTGTTAAAAATGGTATTTTGGTAATTTATATGGAGTAGGGTATAACCTAGCCCTAACCCTAACAATGCTGTGTTGATATTAGCAATAGTATAGTTGAGGCGTAGTGTAATTTCGTATTTATTGTTGTACAGTATTAATATACCGGTAATCGGTAATATACAGTAATAATAATAAACTCATGCCATTATGCCATTATTAAAAAGTGCCACCCCTGGTTTCAAATCTTGTTAACGTCTTAGTACAAACAAATTCGTATACGATTTGATAGGTAAAATTGAAAATACAATTCTTCGATATACTACTGCGCACTGCGCTACTGCGTTCTATTGACCAAAGCAGGCAGAGGATCTAATAGTGATCAGTCAAAGTACGCGGACCGTTATTAATCAATTATTAGTTTTCTTATTTTATTATCAACTACTATTGCAATTTGCTTTTGTAAGATGAAGTATCTATAATGGCCAATGTTGTTTCTACCTCCTCTCTATCTCTTGTTGGTTGTTGATAGGGTGGCAGCGCACAGGGCGGAGCTTGATTCTCGCACTGAATAATTCATAATATATACGTGGCGTATAGGTCATTCTTTTTCATTAGTATTTAACATGAATCGTACCGATGGCGTACCACCACCTATTGTAGCAAGAGTCAATAGCCCTCCCCCACCAGAAGATGATGAACAACAACAAACTGTAACAGGAACCATAACAAACAAACAAATGGTGCATAATACTATTGCGAACTCAGATCAAGAATCTGAAAGGATTAAACAACAAATAACAGATGTTATAGTTGATATAACAAATCAACTAGTGGATGCAGATATAATAACAACAGCAACAGATAGGAACATGAACAAAGAATATGTAGAGAATAGAAATACAACAGCTCCAGAAACAACCCAAAAAAACAATATAATAACAACGTCAACAACAGCAACAAATGTAAATACAACGCAGGTTCCTCTTGCCGCAACTGTTGTCACAGAACCAAGCACAGATGTATCATCTAAAAATACAATATCTTCTGGTTTCAAAGATGTGGCTCAATTTATTTTTCGTATGCCAGAAGTGCCAGTCATTTTAAAAAAATATTTATTATCCAAAGGTTGGAAAGAATGGTCTGCAGACTATTGTCGTGATGATGAATGGAACTTAAGGTGGAAGTCAGGGCGTTATAGGCCAACTGAATACAAGACGCCACGAGAATTTCAACGGATGAATCACTTTCCAAAATCAAGTATTATAACAAAAAAAGACACAATGTTAAGGGCATTACGCAAAAGCAAAGCTATTCATGGAAATGTATATTCATTTTTTCCGGATTCCTTTATATTACCAACTGAATATACAAAATTTATACATCGTTATGCAGAACAGGAAAAACCTGAATTATGGATATGCAAACCCGATGGCTCTAGTCGTGGTCGGGGTATATTTTTAATTAAAGATCTAAGCGATTTACATTACGACCAACAATATATTGTACAGCGGTACATTGATCGTCCACTATGTGTCGGTGGGTACAAAATGGATTTAAGAGTATACGTTTTAGTACGTTCATTTAAACCATTAAAAGCATTTATTTATCGAGATGGTTTGGCACGATTTGGTACAGAAAAATACAATGAAGATCCAAATGGTGATATTAAAAATCTTTATTCGCATTTAACAAATGCATCGATTAATAAATTTAGTAAAACATTTTGGACAGACAAAGATGTTATTGGGGCTGGCTGTAAATGGACATTTGGACAATTGCGTGAATGGTTCGAAACGACTGGGCGTGATTGGGAATTAATGTGGGCTCGTTTACGTAACGTAATATCGTTAACATTGTTAACTGCAGTGAAAGCCGTTCCTCGCAATCCATGGTGTTTTGAACTATTTGGTTTTGACATCATGTTGGATGAAGCATTAAAACCGTGGTTAATTGAAGTAAATTGTTCTCCAGCGCTTGGAACAACGGAAAAGGCAGATTATGACGTGAAAGAACCATTGTTAAAGGATATGATTCATTTGTTAGATATTAAACCTGTTGATTTTAGCAATTTAAATACGAAAAAAAACAACTCAGGATGTAATACTACTACTAGTAGCAGTAAACGTTCGTTATCGAAAACTTCAAGTGGAAGAAAGAATGCTAGAGCAGGCAAAAACGCACGTGAACGCTTTATTAAAAACCGTACTTTAAATACAAATCGCCGCGGTAACAATAATAATAAAGATAGCAGAAGTATACAAAATAGTGGTAGTAATAGTAGTAGTACCAGCAAGGAAAATATACCTCAATTAACAGAGGAAGAATTAAATTTAAAATTAAAATCATATCATGTACCGGAGACAAATTACGAGAAATTATTTCCATTTAATGAAGCATCGGAACATCTAGCTACAAAAATGAATCAGTGCGACGACGATATGGGAATTGCTAATGTTCAACGTGATATTGTCAAAATGTTACGTATGGAACAAAAAATATTGAAACTTCGTCAAAAGAAAATTGGTTCTGGCAGTAGTATCGTCCAGAAAAAATTACAACAAGCGAAGGAAATCGATACGAACTTAAATGGATAAACAGACAGGAAGCCAAAAGTGAAATTAATACGAACTCCCATTTAGGGATCAGTAGATGATTCTATACCAATAGTATTACAGTGTTATTTTAATATTTATAAAAAAAATTAATTATACCTTAACCTATTATATTATTATAAATTATTAACTATCACGCATTTTTATTACTTAAAATTTTCTGCATTTCTTTGCCAAAAATCCTTTCCACTTCTTGTGTAACCTAATCTTTGCCTAAATGATTCATCATCTTGACTATCATATTCATCATCACTTTCACTACTACTAGTTTCCCAATCTTCACTTTCATCATCTGCATTTGCATCATTGTTTTCTTCCTCTTCTTCTTCACTGGATTCTTCTTCACTGGATTCTTCATCTTCCTCCTCCTCTCCTTCTCCTTCCTCTTCTTCCTCTTCACTTTCACTATCCATATTGCTTTCATTTGGACTTCCAACATCATCCATATCTACATCGTCATACTCTGAATATTCTGAACCACTAGAAGATGATAGTTCAATATTATCATCAGATATATCTGATGGAAGTACATTGAATTCTTTATTTTCATTTTCATTATCTTCTCGATTCCACCATTCTTCCCAAACACTCCAACCACGATCATATTCCTCCTCAGTAATGGCAAACCTAACCATTGGTATATCCATTCCTGCATCCATTGCCAGTTTATGTCTAATCCGCGTTTTCAAATGTGGAATATGAAAATTATTATCACCAAGGTGCAAAATAATTTCTCTCAAAAGAGCTTGTAAAGTAACAAATGCCCTAGATAATACTTCTACCGATACTTCATTTTCCCAGACATGTTTGATTTTCTTCATCAATGCTTTGATATCTCTATAAGGACCAAACTTTTTCACTTTTGACGCTATCATTTTAAAACCAGCTAAATCTAAAATGTTGCAATCAGGACTACATGGCGGTTGAAAATTAAATTCAATTTTCCATCCATCCTTTGCAGCACTATTTTTCAATCTTGCTAGATATGATTTTGAATTTTTAGATACATGTGGTTTTGCATTATCAAATTGTAGCCGGAAAAGTCGATCTTTTAAATGGGCATACTTGGCTTTAATCGTTTCCACCAGCTTCTTACTCATCTTTTTAAATTCATAATAATTATGAAATTAATATATATATACCATTTGTATATAAAAGAGTTTTTTTCTTGGTACACTTCATATAAAAATACCAATAAGTTATTTCTTATTAATAATATACGTATATATAAAATGAAGATAAAAATATTAACTTAACTTAGTACACGCACAATATTTTATATGCTTATGCTTATGATTTTGCGCGACAGTAAACACTACAAAAAAAGTAATTATAAAAATAACACGTATGATGATATAATAATATATAAGCACCACTTAATAATTTAATAATACTACACAGAAATAATAAATATTCATGGATAGTAGAAGAATTTATTTACACAATTGAGAAAAAACATCTGCGTAAAACACTTCTCCCCCTCCTCTCCTCAATCCTCAATAAGTACGATAACAAGTTCGTAAAAAAAATTGAAATTTATTATTAATTTTCATCACCTTGTTATTGTTGCTGTTTTTGTGGTGTTGTGTGTTGTGTGATGTGTGACTCCAAAAATTACTATAAATTAAAACGCATGCATTATGCATTAGTAGTATCCATGTATCCATATACAAAAATGTCGCGCCTACTACAAAAAAATCAGTCCTCTCCGTTACAGTCCTGTGTCCTGTGTGTACCCCAATTATTGGTATTCTTCTTCGCGGGACCCATCCTCCTGTCATAATATAAAACGATACACTATTGATTTTTAATAATTGTGTATATCGTATTAGAAAAACACACATATAATAATGGAGGATTATATACCTATCAAAGTGTATACGTCTTAATCAGCCAAAGATGGAAACAACGTTGGCGACATATCTTGCAACCTTTGTACTTCACTGTTTTTAACCAACTCTCCAACTGATACTTGTTGCATAGCCGAAGACATTGCTAGCAATGATCGTTCAATATGTTCAATAGGATTTTCATTCTCTTGAATGACAGTATCTACAACTGTTTTTTCAAAACAATGTGTAGATACAACTACAATATGTAATTCAACAGTGTCTAATGACAATGCACCAGATTTACTTAACGCATCTAATAAATCCATTGCTTTATTTTTTTCTTTTGATTGGTCCTGTTCGTTCATAACCCTTGTAGCTTCTTTTGATAAAATAGATTTTTTAAATTTATGCTTCCAGTTATCTCCAACTTTTAAAATTGTTGGTCTCAATTTTGCAGTTGGATCAACTGCTGCACATCTTTTCTCAAGCAATTTTGGTATTGACGTGTAATCTTCAATGTTATCATCCACATCAAAACCTTCATCACCACCTTCGTTATCTTTATTTCTCGCATTGTTGTTGTCTTCTTGCACGTCATCTTGTTTTTTTGGCACATGGCTAGCTCCTATAGTTGCCACTTGTTGTTGTTGCCGTTGTAATCTCATACCAGGAGGTCCTCCACCCCCACGCAGTAGAGATGAAGGTGGGGGGGGAGGAGCCGAATCTGCGTATCGCATAGAGGCTGCCATAGGGTGTGCACTTTTCTTCCTTATCGATCTTTTAAATGTTGTTGCGCTATTCGAAAGCATATCTGCCTTTTTATTCGAAAATATATCTGCCATTAAATCTACTTGTCTTGCTCCTCTATATGAATTGTGCGCCATGCTCTCCTCCTCCTCATCATCACTTGATATGACTTCTGCAAATTTCACTTCCGTTTTTTTCTTTAAATCCTCTTGTTTCAGCTCCGTAATCATATTTAGCATTTTTTCAACGTGTTTTTTAACTTGATTTAAAGCAACAAGAGTCGAACTACCACTATCCGTTGGGGTTCGTGATGGGGTCAAATCACCGTCACTTTTTGAATCATACGATATTAAATCGCTTGAAATTTGATATTCAATAAACAGGTCCATTAGAGATTGTGTTAATTTAATTTCTTTGGTTAACGAATCGTGTGGCAAATTTAATACTTTTTCCAATTGTGGTTTAATTTGTACAACACCAAGTGCAAATAGTGTGCTGGAAAGCTGCATATTGCGATATGCGTTTGCAAAACGTTGTTGCTCAGGCGATAAAGATGAAATTGCTTCTTTAAACTCTTTTGCCGTTGGTATTGTTTCCATGAGAAGAGGGATTATCAAATCATCTTTGTCTTTTACAATAATCGCATGATTGACATCAAACTTTTTTGCAGTGGGTATTGTACCAATCATTAATACAAACGATGAGAATTGTCTCGCACGGGCATGGATTTGAAACGACTGTTTACGCTTGTTAAATTGATTGTTTACACATGCATGTAAATATCTATCCCCGTTGAATTCAACATTTGTTGCCGCATTTAGAGAAAAGTACATCGTGTGCACGCTATCCGCTTGTGCTTTTCGCATCGATGTCAATATAGGGGCGGTGTTTGTAGGTGATGTTGATGACTCGATCGATAAAACACCCTCTGGGTAATGGTCTGGGCGTCTTATCGCATAGCAAAATGGCTTTGGCAGGTATTCTTCTCTGTAAATCTTTTGGTTATGAAATCGCATGTACTCATCAAATGCTTTTCCAGTAATCTCTTTCCCAACAGCTTTTTTTAACTGGTCGTACAACATTGTTTCAATGTAATGGATTGTATCTGAGTGATTACCACACATCTGTTGTATATGCATTGAAATTAAGAGGAAAAGAACTTCTTTTTCAGTCACTAAATTTCCATCTTCACTTGATGGTACCAATTTACTTGTTTCGTTCACAATGTTTAATAAATCTTTCTTTTGTTGTGCTAATATTTTATGAACATCTTCGATTTTCATTAAAACACTGTTACTGCTGCTGCTATCATCGTTATCGTCATCATTGGCGGTCCGCTTTTCCATGAACGGAAATACAGGCAATGATACTTTTTCAATCATATCTTTGAAACCATTTCCTAATGATCTAAAAGTATCATCTTTCGCTTGATCCATTTCAATTCCCCCAATCGTCATTGCGTAAGATGGGGCCGTTGTAATAAATTTCTTAAATGATGCAAAAAATTTAAGTGCTTCTTCAACATTTTCATTTCGAACAGGAGTTTTACACGTATCTTTTCCACGATCAATTTTAAATTCAAGATTTCCGTTGCCATTCAATAAACCTAATATCCAGTTAAAAGGTATTTTTAACGTGTCTGCTCTGCTCCTACCATGCAAAGGGTTACGCTCAGTTCCAACAACTTTTAAATCATAAGTACCATTTCTATTGAACAAAACAGTTTCCGTGTCTGTTTTTATTTCCGCGCCAGTATATAAAGACAGCTTCCACGTCGAAGTAATGGTCCAGTGGTATTCTTTCACTGTGTGTATGACTTTGGTAGTCGTTGTTGTTTTAGTGCCAAATATCCCTCCTGTTTTTTCAGTCACAGATTTACGTCCAGAATCCACTTCTTTTTCTGTCTTTTTGATAAATGTTGCAGAAGTTTTGTACTCATAATGCATATTAACAGTTTTACCGTTCTCGTGCATTTCGCGGTATTTTTCGACAATCTCCGGCGCAAGACCAATAGGTTCCAATGCGTTTAACAAACCCATAGCAGTCACTGAAGTTGCCCAAGTTGCTAATGAGAATTTGTCACAATACGCGTGGTCCACTTCTGACGCTAAAGTGGGGTTACGAGTAGTACCAAGAATATCTTTTACTCTTTCAATTGCATTTTTAACGTTTTGGTGAAACTTAGGTGGGAAGTATGACATTTTGTACAATGACTATTTGCTAAAGTAATAATAAAATGGCTTTTTTAGAGATTACTTGCATGTGTATTGAATCACACGCAAAACATCATATAAGACCCCCTCGTAATAGGATTAGGATATACACTACTACTTGCATTATTTAATATTGTATAATATATATATATAATATATCATCATCATATATAATAATAATAATATATAATATAGAAGAGAAGATAATAAAAATAATAATTAATAATAATTTCGAAATTATAGTAGTATAGGCTATACTACCAAGTACCTGTATCTTTTTTATTAATTATTTACTAAAATCTTTTTTAGTACCAGGTATAGAGCACCAGACGACGACAAGCACTGCAATATATTTATTATTATATATTGTACCATTAATAATATATATAATATTCTGGCCAAAAGGCTGTGGCCAGCTTAAGCTATTATCTCGTCGGTAATATTACGCACCCCATCATACCATCATACCCTATGAATATGATACTGTTTCTGTCCTGTGCCTTTTGTTGTTTTGAAGAAAACCATAACCCATCCAAAATTTTCATTGGTATCTAAAAATGTATTGTCAGGATGTGGATCAAGCACCATATCAAATGTCATAGTTTCTTTAATACTTGCTACTACAACATGCCCATGTTCCCCACGTGGTGATTTCCCACGCAGAATACAAAGTGTTGGCAATTGCAGTATTTCATTATCATCACTCAATAATAACATATTATTATTCTTTAATTTGATTTTTTTCATTGTATAATTTATCGTTTTCACATATTCCTGTATGCCATACTCATAGCCTTTTGGATCTTCTATAAAATTTGGCACTATATTTACATAATTTACTATATTAAACAGTGCACTTACACATATTTGTAATGCATTGCCTTTGTTGGGCGTGCAATTAGTTTGTTTCATTTGCAGTGGCAGTGATAATGGATTTGATATTAAGTTGACATTAGTGTCAACGGCAGTACTCGATGTGGTTTTAGTAGGTGATTCTCTGGCAATCTGAATAAAATAATTACGAACCATGTTTCCATCATTTTCTGTGAAATGCTTATCACACACGTTTACCATCTTTATATTGCAGCAGTCATAATTATAATAGAAGATAGAACAGCAGTTAATAAATGTTTTTTATTTATGGTTGTTAATAGCCCGTGACTTGATTTTCAACATCATTATAGTGATTTTTTATTATGTACTTACAGCATTATATAACTCTGAATTCTTTAATATTTTGAAATAATTTACCATCAATTCATCCCATCCTTTTTCAAAATTATTGTCATCGTTGCAGTTATCTTTGTTGTAGATCATCCATTTTGCCCTGACATATTTTATTAGATGTGTAGACCACGTATTCATATCAGACACTACGTATTCCATTAATTGCCATAATGTTATGTTATTTGTGCTAGCATCATCCTCGTTTTCATCACCACCATTAATAGTATCATACTTTTCAAAAAATGATTGCGGATCATTTTTACCAAGACGTAGCATACATTTAAAAAATCCAACTTGTTCCTCACTTGTTAATTTATCACAGAATTTTTCAATGTGCTGAAGATCATGAATCAAAAAATGCAACGGATCCCTTTCATGCAAAATAGCGCCTTTCATATAAGTAAGTGGTGCAACATGGCTCTTAATCAATTGATCGTGCTTTATTAACATGGTAATAACCCTAGATTTGTTTGCTTGCATTTTTAAAACTTTCATTGGTGATGGTATATAAAATCGTAATAATAATGGTCGCTGCCCGATTCCCCATTGCACGATACTATGGTTTACATAATTATTGGAATGTTTTTTTATTCCTTTCCAGCGTAACTTGGAAAATATATGGACAATTTTCATTTTTAAATAATTCTGTCCCAAATATTTAATTAATTTTTTATCATTGTTCAATAACCTTACTAACTCTGGAAAAGCTTCCAATGTATTGCAATCTTGCCGCAAGCGTGCTTCATCGTATATAATATTTGGCTTTAATGGACCAGCTATAAATTTACAAGCTGGAAAACGAATTGCTAAATACGCTAGTACATAAACTGCAGCAAAATCAACATCATTTATGATGTTTTTATCATATTTTAGCTTCCATATTTTAAATATTGGTGCTAATATTTCTGCTTCCTTCAATAATGGCTGTACGTGTTCTGCCTTCTTATTATCGCCAAACGTTAACTTCCTATTGCGAGCGTCCATGGTAGCGTGCGCATGATCAAATGCTGTATTTTGTTTTACATATGTTTTTGAATTCACCAATCCTGACGACCCACCATTACCATCCAAATTTAAATATAATAATATGATATTTTTTATTATTATTATTGCACTATTAATATTTATTTTTTTATTATTATTATTATTACTGTATTATTATATTAATTATTATTATTATTATTATCATCCCTTGTAATAAATGAGAAGGATTATTAGTGGAATTCAAAATGACAGTTAATTTAAGTACTAATTTAGTATACTAATATATGTATATTTGATAGAGAGCTCTTGGATATTACCAAAACTCCAAAAATAGCCAATAGTTATTTGGATGAATTTACTAAGAATATCCGATTTTTGTAATTTCCAATCTCTCTCTATCAAATATACATATATTAGTATACTAAATTAGTACTTAAATTAAACGTCGTTTTGAAATGCACTAATAATAATCCTTCTCATTTACAAGGTTTATATAGTACCAGGTATTATTATATTATTTATAATATAATAATAATAATAATAAATATTAATATATGATGTATCGCAAATCGCAATCATCTAATAATATATATTATACTAAATCGAAGGGCACAATATGTATACGATACATACGAATGAGTGTATATATGAGTATACATCATATGTATAACATTTTTTGAATCTATCGTTTGTGCATTTAATACTGTAGGAATGGCCATGAATGCGGAAGTAGATACGAGGAGTCCACCAGCGTCTAAATCACCAAAGAATATGAGTTGGGATAAGTCCGTTGCACCTGAAAATTTTGTTACGTTATTATTAACGTGGAATACACACGGCGAAACATTTGAAGATATTAATAGGGACAAAGAAAATGTTGTAGAGAAAATATTTAAAGAGGGATACAATAAGAACACGAGCAACCGTGTAAATGGTGATATGATTATCGTATCGTTACAAGAAATTGTAGAGTTAGATTTAGATCATATATTATATGATAGTAATAATGATATTGAAAAACAGAAGAATAGTTGGACGGACCATATTTTAAACATAGTGAACAGTGATAATACTACTGATGATCTTGAAAAGTACACTGTTTTGTCTAACCGCGCAGTAGTTGGTACATATATATTAATATTGATTAAACAGAAACACGTTGAATTTGTTAGAGAACTAGAACACGAAGATGTGAGGTTACAGCGGTATTTAGGCGGAACTGTTCAGCTGGGCAATAAAGCCGGTTTGTTAACACGGTTTACTATGTACGAGCAAAGTTTTTGTGTATGCAGTGCACACCTAGCTGCGCATCGGAAAAATAATCACGAACGTATTGATCAGCTTACAACAATTTTTAATGAATCTTGGACAGGTCCTGGTAGCGTATATGCAACAAAATTCAATCGGCATGATCATTGCTTCTTTTTAGGTGACGTAAATTCTAGAATTGTAGAATCCTTTGATACTAAAACAGCATACGATCTTGCTGGAAATGGAACATCAGCACAACCAGATATATTAACGAATTTAGATACCTTAAGTAAGCAAGACCAGTTCAAACGTTTATTAACAACAAATCTGAAAAGTGAACCAGGCAGTAACACAAAAGAAGAAAACGAATCACTACCGTCGAGTACAACGTCTACACAAGAAGATACAAATAAATACATTAAATATATTTTAAAAGGTTGGAAAGAAAATGAATTAACATTTTGCCCAACTTATAAATTAAATTTAAAAAATTGGAAGGGACAAAAGGGGTATAAAGTGGACAAAACAGATTGCGATAAATATGCACCATCATGGACAGATCGAATCTTTCATAAATGTTTAGACCACGATTGCCATGAAAACATATATTATAAGTCTTTTGAGCTGGAAAATCCCGTCAGTGACCATTTTCCCGTACAAGCTATCATTAACTTGAAAATGAAACAGTATATAAAAACAAAGATGGAAGTAGATCGAACACGATTAAAAGGTTTAAGTGAAACGGATATGGATTCCAGCAACATGCTTATTGGAAACATTGATTGGGGATATTTTAATTTTTGTAGCACAAAACGAAATGGGTATACTAATGAGGAGGATGATAGTGATAATAATAATAATAATTCCAATGACAAAAATGGAAAACCTAGAATTGTGTAAAGTTTTAAAAGTTGGCGTTTTAAAAATTTTATTTACTCGTATTTAAAATTAAGTTTGTAAGAAAATAAATATTGGTGTGTGTAATAATAATAATTATGCGCGTATTTTAATTTTATTGTGGTGTGTGTAATATAAATAATAATCCATCTTCTACAACTAACTTACGAGTCGTAAGTTGAAAATATAATTTTACAACCTCATCTATACCGGTAATTATATATATTAAATATTAATACTCGTACGAGTAATAAAAGTCGTATGCTGATGATAGTATACGAATACTAATCCACTAAAATGTACGAAGTATATATTAACAATATTTATAAAAAATAAAATAATTTGTATTTTTATATAAAAGTTAACTTAATTCTCTTTATCTTATGTATCATATAGATATACTCAAAACTAAACCAAATACTATCATCCATATTTTTGCCATAAACTTAATTTCAGACTACCACACGCAACGCTATCATAAAATGGATTCCACAATACGGGACCTATTGGAGCTCTATTATGCCAACTATTATTACTATTCCATGTACCAATGCATGCATATGGATCATTGGACTTTCCATCTGTTGACCACACGCGTAAATCGCAACTACGATCGCCACTAACTATAAACTTGGAATCTGGACTGAACGATGCATACATTGGTCCTTCATAACCTTTCATCGCTTGTACATTAATCCCATCTCTTTTTTGCATTTCTTTTTTCTTTTCATCTGGTTCTTTACAATGATCAGAAAATGATATTAACAATTTTCCAGTAAATGAATCAATTAAGTAATGCGGTACATGCATATTTGGTACACCATTTTTAATCACACGATGTGGTGTTAAAAGCATTTGTTTGCCATTTGGACTAAATTGTATGTTATGCCAACCTCGTAAATTACCATCTGCATCAATTTCAAATTTGTCAAAGCAACCATCACCAATTTTACGCATATCAAATAATTGAATAAACGTTTTATGGCGCACCGTTGCACCAATAGCAAAACATACACCTTTTGGATCAAATGCAATACTAGGATGTGTTGCCTCTTCTAAGTTTAAACGAGCTGCTGCATTCCTGTCTGGTTGGTTTACATCCCATAGACAAATTTCTTTATCTTTGCTGGCAGTCATTAAATAATCTTTATTTGGGTGGGTTTTCAAAGCTGTTATTTTGTCGCTGTGAACTTTATATTGGTGTATCACTTGCTTTGTTTTAATATTGTACAATTTAATTAACTTTTTCCCTAAATATGACGTTTTCGATGCAATTGCTATTGTATCATAATTATTTAAAAATGCTAAACGTTCCACGCGAGAATTTTCTTGAGTAAACATATTGATTGGTTTGCCATTAATAGAATCGTATGCAACTAGTGAATTTTTAGAATCATTCCAGCTACACACCAAACGTTCCCCGCATCTACTATAACCCATCGCATTAATGTATGCATGTGTTGCTCCTGGCGGCACGTCAAACGCTTTCCCAATAACATATCTATTAACATGTTCATTATTTAAAGTCACCGTACCCCGATCCTCCTCCTTCCCGTCCTCCTTAATAACTTCCATCGTCGTGGCGTGTATTTAGAGAGAATGCAAAGATAAATACACTGGTTAGTTCAATCTATATATATATATATATATATGAATGAAGTTTGTGATTTGACTGATTACGATTTATATTGTATTTTATGTGTGGTCACTGTGGTGATGTGGTGATGTGTGGTTTCAGGAGATTTATTATTATTATTATTATTATTATTAATTATTATTATTACACTATTACTATGGACGTTAGATGCCCCATTAATTTACAGCACTACACCTAAATAATTGAAATATACGAAATATACGGACTGTTTTTCGACTCCTCGTAGTTGTGCTCCCCTGCTAAGCCACTTTAGTGGCTCTTGCTGCGGCAAAAGAGTTGGTTCGTAAATACGGTTTTAGTATGGGATTCGCCGGAAATTTTAGAGACCGGCGAATCACTAAATCGGGTGATTAAGTAAAATAGAAATTGCAGCAGAAGGAGGTAACTCGAGTTACTATGGGAGATGCTTAGCAGGGAAGCACAACTAAAAACAGTCAAAATAACAAGGCACAGTATGGGCTACCTTGTTCGGAGTGTTTTGGGTCGAAAATCAGTCCGTATATTTCGTATATTTGCACATTTCAATTATTTAGGTGTAAATTAATGGGGCATCTAACGTCCATAGTGATTTATTATTATTAATAATTATACTTATTATTATACTGTTTTTTTGGACACCATCAAATTATTAAAATATCAATTTACTTATAATTACTGTATGTTAAGGTATTAGTAGTACTATTAATTATTATACAAAATATTCTATAACATATACATTCATTGTTTTTTTATTAATGATAATCTATTGTTAACATTATACCTTAATGTATCTCCTCGCAGCATTTTACTGCTCGCTTTTACTCTGCAACATCTTTGCTTTTGGATAAATCGCGGTAAAATGCTACTAGCCCGCTTAAACGATTGATTTTTTCGTCTTTGTCGTCTCCGTGCCACGTTTCATCGGCAGCACTTAATGCTTTGACAACTACTTGAACAAAACTTTGTGGGCATATTGATATCAGTGACCAAGTATGGCTGCCTTTAAAGTTAGGTTTTGTTCGTACTGACGATGCAGCTGCTGATACAAATGGTGACGTTGGTGATCTTGCTTCTGTAAAATCCATAACAGCTTTTTCAATTCCCTGTTGTGATTCTTGCTCATCCTTTCCATCGAAACCATCTCCAATACCACCTTTGCCTTGAAAAACACACCATGAAGAATAAACGTTAATGCTAGTATTTGTTTCATCAGAATCGTTGGTAGTCACTTCTACTAGCTGATTGAAACCAACACCACTCATAGCTATAAATGCAGTTGCATGATGTACATCTGGAAATGGATTTAAATGTTTTGCAACATTGCTGAGACATGTTGTGCAATTTATTATATTTATAAGAAACCAAAATGCATGTGATGATAGTATTGATTCGCCATCAGATGGCTTTTGTAAAAATATTGTTAAATTGGACACATCGATCTCATCACATAAAAATGTTGCAGTATTTGCCCAGCTCAAGTTGCTGCCATAATTGCGAGGTAATATTGCTATAATTATCAGTGGTAAATGTTTTAAATCTTTTTCTTTAAATTTTTTGAAAATTGCAAAATCAGTCTCGACATCTATTATCAGGAATATTGTAGTATATCCATTGCTTAGAAGATTTTCTTGTTTTAATAGACTATCTAGCCTATTACCGCGCACGTAAATGTTATTTTTTCTATTTTTCTTATCTTTCTTTTTTAAAACAGTCGCGACACCGTGCCCAACATCACTAAGGCTTACTACTAGTAACGAACCACTAGGCCATAACGAATCGTCGCTTACAGGCATTGATTCATAGTACTCGTTGGAAAAATCATCTCCCGGATCACGCCGTTTTATACTGCGGGTTTCATTTTTTTTACCAATTCCATTCCAACGAGAATCAAACATATCCGATACTGCAGCAAATCGTTTGATCAATTCTTGCAGATATTTGTAAACAAATTCTTGCTCTGCTTTTCCATCTTCTTTCACTTGCTTTTTTTTTGATAATGATTTGTAATCCATACTTTGTTCTAAATGGAAATACGATTTTTCAACCATAATACTTTCGAAACAATTGGAGAAAAACATTTGTACATTCATTCCATTCCCAACCAAGTAAAAGCATTGCCCATTATTACTGATATGCAATTTATGTGTATTGCGCGCCCCACC
>JACKZZ010011884.1_pt1 | contig 22707 bp, 14 predicted proteins | sample 8027871 | NCBI WGS metagenome assembly JACKZZ01 (sample SAMN15724774, study PRJNA655200) | protist metagenome | isolation source: fluorescence activated cell sorting (FACS) single amplified genomes of... | place: USA: West Boothbay Harbor, Gulf of Maine | collected 2000-07-19 | reverse complement strand
CAAGTCTTTCAAGTCTTTCAAGCGATCATTTTTGTTTGGTTGTACTATTTTTGGATACCATGCTGGTGTGTCAAACATGTATATTATATTTTTACCTTTTAACTCCAATACTTTAATTTTACTACAACTAGTAGTTGAAGACGAAATTTCCATAAATTCGGACATAATAAAAGTTTGATGTTTTGATGATGAAGAAATGAAAAATAATCTCTTATATTATATATTCGAATGGAACAAATTGGGAGTGTTTTGTGGTGTCTAGTTTATAAATGATTATGAATGTTATTTAATCGATGTACACATATATTTGTTTGCTTTTGTTTTTCTTTCTCTACGATGCTATTTTATATGACGTATATAGCGATGAGTGGTGTGGTGCGTGGTTGTTGTGTGTTGTGCGTGATTAAATTATTATTAATATATTAGTAGAAGAAATGATTTTTGACAAGCAAAAAAGTGAATTTTAAGGGAATAGAATATAAAATGGGCACATCTGTTGATCGCGTATAGCCTATTCTTACTAAAGGTTTGCACCAAGAAGCCCTGTTTGGTACATGTACCTTAAAGCCGCAAAATAATAACAACCTCAACAAAGAAGGGAAAATAAAAAAAAAAAATGACATCCAAAAAAAGTTATAACGAGAGTATTGGTGAATCTCTGGTGAATTAAAGTGGACCGTGGATTGAGATAGTGGGTATATTAGCTATACTAGCTACCAGGGTAGTGGGAAGTGGGATGTGGTGGAAAAGAGGATCCCACTATGAGACAATAATATCTACGAACTCCGTATCTCACACTATTAATAGGGTGTTTAATTTTATTCTCATACACTGTCATATATATATACATAATATATATATTTAATACTTCATTGGTATTCTCGATTATGAGAATATCAACACACTAGTGTGAGATAGATTATTTCAGTTAATTGTAATTCTTTTGAAGAGTAGGAATTATCATGAGTAAATTAAAACACAATAAATTATGCGTAAATTAATATATTTAAATACGAACCGTCCGTATGATATTTTTAAAAGAGAATACCCCCAATAAATCTCTTAATATATGTATAGTAGGCACACTATTTCTCTTATCTATATTAAATGATAGATATGATATATAGATATCTTATAATATCATAATATAGATCATAGACGACCATAAGCATATCCTAGATTCGGTGGACCCCTGATACAATTATTTTTATAGGATAAAGTTGTTTCGGAATCACCGCCACATCCAAGTTCTCTTCTTAAATGTACAGTTTCTAATACGGACAATGAACTGCCTTTCTTAGTTTCTGCTTTTATGACATTGGCTTCAAACCATAATTGAATCAAGTCATTTCTTAACGATCCATATGTAGGAAAGCAATTTTTGGTTAAGATTTTAATTGCTGTATCATAATCTTTATTTTGATTTGCTATACAAGCTTGTGCATGCAATAATTTATCTTGGTTTAAAAAATTCTCTTTCATTGATGAAGAGATACCATTCGATTTTATATCGTTCAACAGTGCATTTAATTCCGCCCACTCTTCATTTCCAACTAACCAACCTGCAAATTCACTAGTAAGATCTGCACCTAATCGTTCTACTACAACATCAACGTTTGGATCCAGAGTTTTCCATATATCCCATGCCTGTTTGTAATAATCAATCGCTTCAGTTTTTGTACTTGAAAATATTGCAAGATTTCTTGCACCATGAACACTTTTTTTTAACGTAAATGATTTAATGAATAGCTCTCGTGCACGTTTGGCATTTCCTTTTTCCAAATCAACTGTACCTAAAAATAAATAATGCAACCATGTTGAATGTCCATTTGCAATAGATTTTTGTAGTAATGCAACCCATTCATCACTTATTTCAAAATTAATTGGGTTTAATTGTAGCGTCTCTTCACTAAATGTACCATTAACGATTAAATCTAACCAACAACGTGTTTCCTCTGTATATTTTGGTGGGAAAAATGGCGTTGCACCATTTGCAATGATTGGTTGGCCAACTAATTTTTCACGCAAACCACCCCATGGCATACCTTCATAGACAATATTTTCTTTCAAAGGTTTCACATCAGCCATTTGCTCCATAAATTGGTCAATTTCATCCAATTCAGTTTGCGACATTCCTTCTTTTGAATCCATCCATTTATTGACCTCATCAACCGCATCGTTATAATGTGATGAATGAAGTTTACTGATATCTCCATTATTCCATGATTTAAACCATTCCGTCCATTCATAAGAGGAATTTTTAGCAATTGGAAATGTATGCATTTGTGATGGCGCCGGTCCAATCTGCAATTCCGTATAACGGCCTTCATGTTCATAATGTTCGCAATATGGATCATAATATGGTTTATCACATTTTGGATTTTCATAATCAGATGCAGACATGAAATCTTGTTGAAATGCGCCCATTCCAGATTGTCCCCAGGTGAAAAATTTCGTTCCTTTCATTTTTTTTGGATGGGAATGAATGGTTGCAAAACCATCATCGGTAACATGTGTGATGTATGGTACTTTTTCTGGTGAAATCATCATGAAAAAATCATGTGGATGTGGAATATTACCAAGCCATGACATATCTTGTTGCCATGCACACGTATCTTCCTCCCTGCATGTACCAAGACTACTTCCACGAAATGTAGTATTTGGATTAGTCCATGCACCTGCAGGCCATGGTGTGCATGGTGTTAAACTTGCTTCCGCTGGTGTAATTATACGTGTATTATCCGTTACTGGCATAGCAACGCATGTCCACCAATAACCTGGAATTTCTACATCGGTTGGATTTCGTATTTTTGGATGTGCAAATAAAACATCATCAATAATTAAAATATCAACGGACCATACGGTATTATTTTGTCGATCATATTCCCATACACGTGTTATATTACCTTTGTCACTTGGAATGATAGCTGTATAGACTGGTGATTCCGTAAACACGGAATGTCCAATCTTTCCAGGTGCCCAATTCCATTCACATCCACCAGATGTCCATGCTTTTCTATATCCAATGTTATCTGGTTGATGTGCTGGGTTATTGTAAAATACTTGTCGTTTCAATTTTTTATTATATAAACTCCAAATTTTTCCACCCCATTGAGGTGTAACTGCAGCACGTAAATAATCATTTTCAATTATAATAGCATCGACTTCCGTTGGTTTCCTTTCACATCCCCATGATTCTTGTAATGCCCATGGGAGTTGTGGCACTCGCTCATCTTTCATTGTATTTTCAAATATTTCATCAGGACAACCATCAGGTGGTACATATGGGGATGGATTCCCTTTACCACCGGTATACCCGTACCCATCAAACATACTTCCACCTTCCTCTCCACCAGCCATGAAAAAAAAATTAGGTAATGTGGAGTCTGGTCCAGTGCTGCTAACTTTTATTGGTTCTTTTCCCCATTTCACTGTCGCTACGTCAAAGGCTTCGATTTGTTGGAGAGAAATGATTGTTATTATTGTTAATATGATAAATATATTCATGTTTGGTAATATTATTTTCTATTGTGCAATTTTGAAATTTATTCCTGAAAAAAAGGATGACTAAATCACTATATATATATATTTAAAAGATATAATACTTTTGAATTGTTTACTACAATTGTTAAGCTATACTATGTATTTAATAAAAGTAAGTATGGATATCGTGTTCCTACAAGAAAGAAAAAAAAGGAGGATAATATATGTCAAATATTGATGTTTCAACGTTGTAACTATAAAGAGTCTCTTTCTATGTCCTACTGTCCTACTTCATAAGAACTATATGCATGCAATATGCATAAATAAATGAATTAAAACATATATATTAAACATATTGCTTTTTTAAGGACTTTATTAAATTATATATTTAAAAGTTTATTATGAATTGTTATAACAGTGTCGGTTAGGATAAATGTTTCCCTTAATCTTTAATAAATTGGAACGAAATAGAAAATTGGAGGATGATCTTTTTTGTAGAAATATTAATATCAGGAATCTCTAGGAGGATATGGATATTTGTATGGACATTTACTAATATATTACCCGTATATCTATTTGTAATTGCTTCCATACGTGTATTAGATGGGCCAATTTTTCACCTCCGATCGACTCCGAAATTGAATTACGGACGTAGACGGGTTTTCGGATGTAATTTATAATTAATATGTATATAAGCTTGTTTGATTGGTAGATTGGTATGTTAATATGTATATATCAGATTATTAGTGAACGATATTGTGATCATTGATACTGCTGTTATTATTATTATTATTAGTGATTTTATTAATTTTTTGATATTGTTATATATTATTTTACATTATATCGATACATCATTAATAACATTGCTCAATTGTCATTTTTTATCATTTTATTATTGCTGCTATAAGATTTTAAGAATTTAAGAATTTCTTTATTTTTCATTTTTGTTCATACCTAATTATCATTCTACAACCATTGTAGTTACCAATAATATACCACGCCGTTCGATTCTTCTATCTATTCAAACGCATTATAATCGTTATGCCGAGAAAACGTGTAAAAACACCAAAAAACAAACAAACCAACAACAACAACAAAAAAGATGAACAAGTAATCATCGAAAACAATGATGACAATATTATGATGAAAAATGGAAGAACAATATTAGTTACAGGTGCATCTGGTATGTTAGGTTGTCATATTGTTGAACAGTTGTTAACAGGGAAAATAGCATATGAGTTAAATGTAACCGAAGTACGTGTTTTTGATATTAATACATTTATACGCCTTGGAAATTTAAAGTTTGAAAAGAAAAGTAATAAATTAAATCGTGGCATAAAATTAAAACATATTGTAGGTGATATGACCAAATTAAATGATATAAAAAAAGCTGTGAAAGGTTGCGATGCTGTAATACATGCTTGTAGTGTAGTTGATTTTGGGAATGTACCGAAACATGTTATATGGAATGTTAACGTAGAAGGGACGAAATATATTTTAAATGAAGCAACAAAAGCTGGTGTGAAAAGTTTTATTTATACTTCCAGTTTAGATGTTGTTTTACCAGATACACTGCCAGGATTATTAAATGCAGATGAATCTGCACCATATGCAGAAAAATCACAACATTCCTTATATGTAAAAAGTAAAACAAAGGCTGAAAAATTATGTTTGCAAAAAGCAAATGAGCAACCAAGAATGAACATATGTGTAGTACGCCCACCCGGTATATATGGTGAACGTAGTTTATATCATATATCTGCAGAGTTGACTGCTGCGAAAGAGGCTGGGTCGATGAATCATTTTAAAATTGGATTAGGAGAATCTATTTTTCAACGATGTTATGCTGGTAATGTAGCACATGTTCATATGTGTGCATTAAAAACATCAATAACAAATCCATATAAATCAAATGGTAAAATTTATTTTGCTGTTGATGATACACCGGTAACAAATTTTTTTCGTTTCAGTGAGCCGTATTTAAAAGCAAAAGGACATGTAGTTCCAACAATTGGTTTACCATATTTATTAATGTATCCAATAGCTGCGACAGTTGAAACGATTAATAATATATTACAAATATGTAATTTAGGCACAAAACAATTATTATTTACACGTGAAGCTGTTCAAGGTACATGTTTAAGTTTTTCTGCCACTGGATCTGCATCTCGTAAAGATTTAAATTATGTACCATTGTATTCAAAACAAGTAGCATTTGATCGTACACTTGATTATTATTTGCGAAATCCAGATTTTCCAAATGGACCGAATCAATATGATCCAAAAGAATATTCATCACCTACTGAAGAATTGATCCCACCAATCATAGGAAGAGAAAAACGTTTTAAGAGATTTTTTTATTTTTTTCTCTTTCTGTTTATATATATTAAATTGTTGATGCCATATGAAATCAATATCCATACCAAATGGACTGTAATTGGTATAGATGACCGCAATACAATGACTTTGGAGAAAGTTTATGATGTGATGTATGACTTTCCAAATTACAAACATTGGAATACATTTACATATGACGTACATGTCATTAAGGATGGGAATAATGATGATGATGGTAGTAGCATCAGTAGTGGTAGTAGTAGTAGTAGTAGTGCTGAAAATACTGCATCAGCAGTAGTTGTTGCCGGCGATAGTGCTATATTAAAAGTCAATTTACGTGTTCCATTTACAAATATCAAAAATAATATGATATTAAATTTTGAATTTTTAGAAATCACACAAAATTCACGAATTTGTTGGGCCTATCAAATGGTTCCTATGCAATTACAACCATATATTTTAAAAACCAGAAGATGTATGGAAGTTAAAAGACGAAAAAATAATGATATTTTAATACGACATTATGATATAAATTCTGGACCTTTAGCACCAATTATAGGATTTTTATTTCATGACCCAATTGTTGAAGGATTTGACATCATGACAATGGATTTGAAACAATTTTTATTATCTTCTGCTGTATCCAATTAGAAAAAAAATAAGGATTCCAAAAGAAATTATATATATATACGAAAAATTCGAGAGAAAAGTGTTTTGATGAAGTGTAATATATATGTGTTATGAAGATTTGAAGAGAGGAGGAGAGTGTGACTTTAGTGGACTTTATGAGAGTAGAGAGTTGTATTTTAACGTGTATTAAAAACGCTCTAAAATCTAAAATTATGGAATATTATTAAATATAATGATGGTAAATATTAATGTGTCTCTGTGTAGTTAGATATCTCATTTTATATTTAATATTATATTCCATTTCTTTTAATCTCAGCAGTTTCAGCAGTGTGCAGTGTGTGTATTATTTATATGTACATGTGATATCTCTCACAAAGTACACAGTATCCAGTATCCAGTATTCTTATATAGATAGAGATATGGACAATTGATTTCATTTCTATAATTTTGGTTTTTTTTTTTATGCATAGATTATCATTTACAGCTCGGTTTCTAAATATTCATCATTTGCAACATTGTTATTACCAACAGCTTGGCTTCTGTTGTTGATATTGTTATTAGGATTCATATCTGGTACGGATATGTTACGTTCATTATCACCAGCATCGATATTTATTGAATCAAAGGATCTTCCTAGATCTGATAGATTACGTGAAGAAGATCCATTCCATTCTAGTTCCTCTTTCCAATTGTATAGCATAAATAATGCTACTAAATATCCAAGAAATAAAAACACAGCAAACGCTATTGTTGCACGTACAGCTGGCAGATTGACCCCAAGCAATTGGTAAAAATTTCTATTAAAACTCCCAGCATCAACAGCTTCATTAAATGAAAACATAGTCATAAAAAATACAGATGCTAATAACATGCCATATCTTTCATCACTTCGAAATTCTGGCTTTAACATAATTTGATAGCCAAATAGTGATACTGCAATTGCAATGAAGGTAACAAATATAAACGAAAATACTACACCACCTGGAAATTCTCCACCTGCAGTAGCACATCCACTAATAAAAAATGGCAATAACATTCCAGTATTCCACGTCCATACATATTTCACCATAGCAGTTTTTTTCATTCCAAAAAATAATTTATTTGTTGGAAAATTTGGATTCATGCCGTTATTATTATTATAAGGTGAACCATTATGTAATGATTGTCCTTCATGAGCATTATCTAAATCACTATACATCTCTGTCTTTATATATATATATATATGTATATGTATGTATATATCGTGAATGTACTTTTAATGTAAGTAGATATATATGTCAGAATTATCTTGTATTATATGTCTGGTATGTTTTCAAAATTTCAATTATATATATATATATATCTCCTTGCTGTTTATATACAGTTTTGTTATTCAAAAATATATAAAAGTTAAAGTTGCACTTTTTTCCATAAACAAAACTTGTTGATATAGTATATAGGCGGCGGGATAGAGGATAGAGGCACAAATATAAAAAAAAAGAAAAACAAACACAATCGAACTATCTTTTGTTACATTTTATCGTATAATACATCTAATAAATTGAGAATACAACAATTATGAAATATAATATATGCCAAAATATTGTTCTTGCAACATATTGTTGTATTATTATTAATACATCATTTGCAATGACAACATTAAATAATAATAATGAGGATTTAGTGCAAGTCCAATTTTATGGAGAAGCATTATGACCAGAATGCGACAATTTTGTCGCTGGTGGATTAAATGAGACAATCAACGCAGAAGGTGTGTTGGACATTATGAATTTCACATTTTATCCGTGGGGTAATGCATATTACAATGTATGCAATACACCTAATTTTGATAAAGAGAAAGGAATGGATTGTTGGATAAATAAATGTAGTGAAAATTCTAACAACATCAACGAAGATGAAACAAATTGTTTTAATGGTGAAATATTATGTCAACATGGAGTGGATGAATGTTGGGCAAATCGTTTGGAAGGTTGTGCAATAAAACATTATCCAACGAAATATTTAGATTTTCTAATATGTTTTGAAGGTATGAATAATGCAGAACGAAGTGCTGTTGATGAATGTGCAAAAGCAGTTGATATTGATGCAAATATTTTAAACCAATGTGAATCTGGTACCGAAGGGCATCGTGTAGATCAATTTAATGCAATGGAAACAATCAAATTAGGTACATCTAAAATTGGAACACCATGGGTAATTGTAAATGGAAAACCAATGGAAGATCCGTCGCAATTACTATCACATGTATGTAGTTTATATCAAGGTAGTAATAAACCAGAAGGATGCAATTAATTAATTAATCAATAATCAGAAATGTTATATGATGTTATATACAATGTACATGCCACATTATATATATCTTAATAAATTAAAAAAGTGAATTCAATCATACAATACAATGTAAAAAATGATCAATGATGGACTTGTTTATGTTCAAAGAGGGTAATTAAATATAAAACCCATATACATGCAAGACTTGAGAGAGATTTTATTAAACATGGAATTTATATTGTTATTTGAATGATTGTAGATAAATGTGTGCATGACTCAGACGGAACAATCATAGAGGCCACATATGACATTGTGTACACGAGAGCGCGTACGAATTTTTCTTTTTAGTGTAGCAGTCAGTGCAAGCAGTGTAAAAAACAATTTCATTAAAGCAGAGTTAAAAATGTGTTATTATTCATTAGATTTTTAGTTTCGAATTTAACACCCTTCTCCCTTCTCTCTAATAAATATCCCTGGGGATGGTGGCTGATAAAAACTCTCCACACTTCTACCCCCTTCTCTTACTCTCCACATTCCTCTCACAACACCCAACACCCCTCCTCACGGTTTTGCTGGATAATAATTGAATTTTGGCAATTCACTCCACATCCTTGCATTATTTGCAAATATCTTTGAATGTTCAATATTATTTTCCGGTTGTGCATATCGTAAGGACATACTTGCTTCGCTTCCCAATGCACATGCACTACATGGTTGGCCACGTTTAAATTTAATATTTGCATATCGTGTAATACATCGTGATAATACAATACTGCTTTGTTCACTGTATGGATCTAATAATAATGCAGCTTCTGCGGAATCTAATGCTTTTTTACTATAATATGCCGCTAAATCTAAATCTGTTTCATTACCTGCTGCTGTTAATTTTGCTAATTTTTCATAACATGCAGCTGTACGTATATGCCCTTTACCAAATTGCTTTTCAAATATTTTACCAGCATGATGCAGTACTTTACAACTACGTTTTACATTGAAATGGTTTTTGTTTTCTATATCAATTTCCTCCAATGCACGTCCAATTTGTAAATAACATTCCGCACATTCAACACTATCGGTACCTAATTGTTTCTTTACAACTTCTAATGCAGATTCATATGTAATTATAACATGATTCCATAAACCTTGATTGATGTAAATAGTACCTAATTGATAATAAAATTGTAATAATTCATTACCTAATTCACCTGCATATGCTTCTAATTCATTGCCATTTTCTAACATGGACATTGTATCAATAGCTTTATTTAAATACAATATTAATCCAGATATATTACCTTCTGCACGACATAATTCAGCCATATGTCCATATGTACGTGCTTTCATTAAATCAGCAAATTTCCAATCATCTAAATCTTTATTTATATTTTCCATGATATCATTCACATTATTAGCAGTAGCAACATCGACATTGGTTGTTGTTGTTGTTGATGATGACGATGATGTGTTCTTCATCATCATGGTTTCTTCCATTTGTTCACGTGCTATTTTTGCATTTGTAGCAGTTTCAGTCGCAGCTGTTAAAAATTTTAATCCTAATAATAAATATTGTTTTGCTTCATCAAATCTACTTGTATCTGTACAAACAGCTCCCATTCCACATAAACAACGTGAAATGATGGATGCTGTATGAATTGATCCATCATATGCAGTTAATGCACTACGATATTTTTCCTCTGCTATTTCATATTGTCCCTATGTATGGATATGTATGTATGTATGTCATAGTGTTAGTTTATTGCGTCAAGTTTTTTTCGTAGGAGATGTCTACTTACAATTGATGCATATGCATCTGCTAAATCAACATACGATTTCAACGTAACATTATCAGTTCGATTATTTATTGTTGTATTAATATCATGTCGTTTAAGATTGGTATGGATATAATTATGAGCAAATACCCCACGCGATAATGCAATACGTCGTGGTGAAAATGGCTTTGGTTGTCCATTTGGATATGTCTTTGTAAATGATGGTTTTGGCTTCCACATATTACCACGTGTTGTACGATCAACCGACATGTTTTTTTTGCTTTTTTAATTTAAATTTGTAATTTGGTAATTTCTTTATTTATATATATATATGTTAAAATATAAATTGTATTAATTTTATGAATGTTAATGTGTATTACAATTTCCAAATAATGTATATATATATATATATATATATTGTTGTAGAATACAATGTTGATTTCTCTTATAAATTTTAGTTCTACTACAAAGTCACTAAAAGAAGAAGAAGAATGATCTATCTATCTATATATACATGTATTCCCCCTCTCTCCCCCTTGCTATATCATATCTATCTCTATATTAAAGGCCATTCAACAACAAAAAGAAGACTTAGTCAATATAAATATGGCCGCGATGTGATAGAGGAAGGTGAACACCGAGAAGACTCCTGAGACAAAAGGGATCTGTATAAATACATGTGTGTACACAAGATATATTTTATGTTTTTTAGTAAACTCTTTAATCAACAAAATCAACAAAAACATTTTTTTCAATGATTTAAATCACCATTACCATCTCCTACCATTATACCATTTGCATCAAACCAATTTGATTTTCCACCTTTTAAACGTAAAAGTGCAGCGATCTGTAGACGAATTGGACCACGATTAAAATATGCACAGTCCAGGGGAGTGCATCCCCCGGACTGCTTCTTATTAATAGTATCAAGAGATATATGCTCCAATAACAGTTGAGTCACCTCAGTATTCTTTCTGTTATGAATTGCTGCATAATATAATGCATTCTGCTCATCACTATCTGTAATATTAGGATCAGCTTCACCTTGCTCAATTAAATATTGAACTACTTGGAAATGTTCACATGTTACAGCTATGATTAAAGGTGTACATTTTAATGCACCACCTTCACTATCGATACCGAATTGATTCACCATCTCTTTCAATGTCATCTCATCTCTGTAGCCATTCGCATCACGATTGGTAATATACTTGTGATAAGGATGAAGATTCACAAATGATTGCACATCATCCATACGCCCGTATTCACATGCACATATGATAGGTATTGGTATATTATCTCTTTTATATTTACCACGTGGAAACTCTCTTTTATATCTTTCAATTAATAAATAAAGTCTTCTTGCTGGATGTGTAAGTCTCAACTCATTTATACTTCTTCTACCTTCATAATCAAGTCTCAATGCTACATCCCGTACACGTTCAAAATCATCTGACCCAAATGTTTTTCTACATTGTTGTATTAAAGATGATCGTTTCACATTACATAATGTTCTAATATCTAAATATTGAAACATATTTAACAGGATCCCGCATGCAGATTCCACTCCAGCTGGTAAAACTAATATACCAATCTTAATTGGTGGTGGTGCCCGTGTTTGTTGTAACGCTTCAATCGTCACTGCGTTAGTTGTACGTTGCCTTGTTATTGCGAGTGATTGTAACTGATCCACAACGGTATCATCATCGCCATTCGTGGTTAAAGATGCCATGTTACGTATATATATATATATGTCTGTTTTGTTTTTATATAAATTTGTAATTTGTACTTTCGTTTGTTATATAATATATATAATATTTGTTTGTCAATGTGGTGATTTTTAATTTATAATTTCCAAAATATATAATAATATATATAAATGTATAATATATATATTTGAACAATATAATGTTGCTCTTTCTTTTATTTTCAAATTGTACTACAGACTTTAAAGAAGAAGAATGTGATGTATCGGTATATATATATATTTCCTCCCTCCTGCTATCATCTCTATATATTATCATCTTAGTATATATATTAAATATTAATCACATTCATTCATTCAAACAAAGACTCATATATTAATATTAGAAGGAGAGGGACCGAACACACACACTTGTTCGGATGAAAAGAGATGAAAGGGGGGAGGAAAGAATTATATATGTATTTTATCACTTTAATCAAACATATCATCTGTTTAAAAGTATTTAACAAGAAAAACATTTTATATATATCATTTTTTTTTAAATCAATCATTTAAATCACCATTACCATGTCCTACTTCATTACCATTTTCATCATGATAATTTGCTTTTCCACCTTTTAAACGTAAAAGTGCAATGATCTCTTGTTGAATTGGACTATCATTATTCTGATATGCACAGTCCAGGGGAGTGTCTCCCTCCCCGTCCTTCTTATTAATGCTATCAAGAGACATATGAGTTAATAACAATTCAATCAACTCAGTAGTCGTTCTGTTATGACCTGCTGCAGAATGTAATGCATTCCATCCATCACTATCTGCAATATTAGGATCAGCTTCACCTTGTTCAATCAAATATTTAACTACTTGGAAATGTTCGTTCATTGCAGCTATCATTAAAGGTGTATATTCAAAACCACTACTAGCTTTACCGACTTGACTCACCATCTCGTTCAATGTCATATGATCTCTGTAGCCATTCACACCACGATTAGTAATATACTTGTGAAAAGGATGAAGATTCACAAATGATTCTACATCATCCATACGTCTGTGTTCACATGCACATACGATAGGTGTTGGTATTTGATCTTCTTCAACTATACCACGTGGAAACTCTCTTTTATATCTTTCAATTAATAAATAAAGTCTTCTTGCTGGATGTGTAAGTCTCAACTCATTTATACTTCTTCTACCTTCATAATCAAGTCTCAATGCTACATCCCGTACACGTTCAAAATCATCTGATCCAAATGCTTTTCTACATTGTTGTATGAAAGATGATCGTTTCACATTACATAATGTTCTAATATCTAAATATTGAAACATATTTAACAGGATCCCGCATGCAGATTCCATTCCAGCTGGTAAAACTAATATACCAATCTTAATTGGTGGTGGTGCCCGTGTTTGTTGTAACGCTTCAATCGTCACTGCGTTAGTTGTACGTTGCCTTGTTATTGCGAGTGATTGTAACTGATCCACAACAGTATCATCATTGCCATTTGTGGTTAACGATGCCATGTTACGTATATATATATATCTATGTCTGTTTTGTTTTCTTAGTATCTCTCTCTCTCTATTCATTTAAAACTATATATATAGGATCGTCTCAAACAAAAGGAACAAGGTATGCAGCAGGGAACTTAAACTGTAGAGAGATATAAAATACACATCAATAATTTATACGAATAAAATTAATTACAGTTTTTACTAAACACAGGATTTACTAAATTGTACCACAACGGCACTGCAAGACACATAATCCCCGGAGCAGTTCCACCAGCATTCATTTTAACCTATACACTTTCTACTTTCTAATAAATCATTCTTTTCGTTCAAATCTCACTTCATTTGTTTCAATGCTTTTGGTGTTTTTGGTTCGGATTGTTGTAATTTCTTCTTATTAGTAGTAGTAATGGTATTTTTAGTAATCATTGGGCGTGTCAATGTTGTATGAGTTAATGTTTGTGGTGCACTTAGACGTTCTAATCTAACATTTACCTCTACCGCTGAATTTATCTTTTTGTTAGTTATATTATTTGCTTCTTTCTCCACATTATTACTTGTTGTTGTTGGTGGTGGTGATGATGATGCATTTGCTGATCCATTTACATTACTATTTACAACTTCCTTATTATTATTATTTTTTTTTATATTATTCATTTGACTTTGTATTAATGGATTGACTTGTCCCATTTCAATTGCATTGCCAATATTTTTAAAATCAATACGTACAAATAAATCCTTTGGAAAACGTTTATGATTTTTACAATCTTTTGACATTTTATCGATATCTTTTTTGTAAAACGTGACTGTTGTCCCTGGTTCAAATGCCATGTTTAACCAAAAACGTCCACATTTCTTACCATTTGGTAAAAACAATGTGATTTTAATATTACCTTTTGTCTTTACATTTAAATTATTATGTAAATTTTTATTATCTTTCGTATGGTATAACAATTTCGTATTTCCAATGCAATCGTTTTGCAAATGGATTTTAATATTCATAGGCGATACCGTATCCTTCGGGCCAATGGTAATGGAATCCAATGTACCATTTAAATCTTCCAATATCAACCCTTCCTGTACTTTTTCACTAACCATTTGCGCATAATGGACATATCGTATTTGTGATGGTACCGTCAATGCTTTGTTTCTCCATACACGTTTATCATCGTAATAATTCAATACCTCTTTTGGATTTCCTTTCCATCCCATATGCAACATCAATGCGCAGGACATCATACCAGCACGGCCTTTCCCTGCTTTGCAATGCAATACTACTACATGTTTTTCATCCTCATCTAACCATTTTTTCGCAGTAAATAAAAAACGCGATAATACTTTTGTATGCGGTACATTATGATCTTTATATGGAAAACGTTGTACACGATTATTAAAAATTTCATGTGGATAACAACGACCTGGTTCAACACAAAAATTAAACATAAAATAATTACCTGGATGCTTTTCTTCTAAAAATCGCTTAACTTCCAACCGTGGGTTTCTCCATATATGTTCCATGCCAGCAGCAGGGAAACCACATATAATTAAACGTGGAAATAAATATACTAAATCTAACGAATAGGTACCTTCCTCATATCGATTTTTATCTTTGGATACAGCTTTCCTACATGGATGTAATAAACAGTTACATGGTAAACATAATGGTAAACATTTTGTTGGACATTGTTTCCAAAATCGTGAATAACAAGCACCATTTGCTTTTGCTAATTCTTTTTCAGTAAATAATATTTCAGTTTCATCTAATATAGAAATTGAATTTGCAGTAGACCTACGTGTTGTTTGTTTATTATTATTGTTGTTATTATTATTATTATTATTATTGTCCTTATTTTTTAAATTATTATATGATGATGATGATGATGCCATAATATTTTTTTAAATTTTTTTCCTCAGACTATATTTTATTTTTATTTTCACCACTCCCGTCCTATTTCAAAGACTTCTTTTTTCACAATGTATTTCTTGATTCTATATATAGATATATATATTGAACTACTAAATTAATTGATTGAGATCCCTTTTTATATATATATACAACAATCTATAGAATAGATATAATGTTTGAATATTTACTTAAGGTATGTATATATACTAATACAAGCCTTTAATACAAGTACTATTGATTTGGTGAAGGTAGTATATATTTATCCTTAATTGGAAACGAGAACATTTTAATTACATTAGCGTGCGATGGATTTCACTTTAAAAAATAGATAACATTTCAGGAATTTTACCCTCTAACAATAAACATCAAATATACGTAATTATATCAAACAATAATTATTAATTATCGGATATTATTATTCATATCCAACTCGAAATAGTCGGTTTGAGTAGTATAACACGGTAAAACCCTACAATGCAACTCTGTGATTCGAAGGTTGCTATGCTATGTTCATGCTAGCCTCACACCGCTTGATATAGATGATGACGTCAGATTTGCTTATGATGTAAAATAAAGACGTGTGTAATAATAATACAGTAGAATTCGAGGTAAGCTGGTAAGCCTGGTAAGCTTGTGGCAAGATTGCATCAACTGCCATTACAAAAACAACCAGCGCCACAGCCCACAGCCACACAGCCACAGACCACAGACACACAGAACACAGAGAACCAGAACCCACAGAGCACAGATCTTCCCAATACCACTTGAACACTTGAACCGTATCAAGAATTTCCGTACACAATATAATACTGTATCATCTCACACCTCATACATTTAAACCATATAACCATAGAATAAATAAATACGTATATCCAGATTACAAAATACCAAACAAGTTTTCCTGAATATATAATTAAAAATAAAGATTTTTCTAGGCGTGTGATACCTTCTATTTGCATTGTAGCTACTATCGATATATTTTGGATCGAGGAGGAAATCACTTCAAATTTTCACCACAAGGCCGGGCCGGGCACCAACCACACAAAAAAAATATCCTTGGATCCCTTGTGTTGTTGATCAAAAAAACGAGGAAATACTATTGGTATTTATGCTATTAGAAATATGTAATATGTCCCGATTTAAACGGGTACACTATTGATTTTGTTAAATAACATATATTTACTATTACATGGTCACAATTCCAACCCAATATTGATTTTGTAAAATAGGATGTATATACCATACACACGAATTATATCCTATCAGATTGTATTTTATTTCGTATAATAGCAAGTATTACATTATCGTTGCGAATATACTTCACCTTGGTTTTAATACTATTTATATTCTATATTGTTGAAATATGTCATATTTCGGATATTTATGTTTTTTATATTTATATTATTGACTAATTGGTATGTGAATCAATGTAGTATCATCTTTCTGGGAGTTTCGATTTTCTCAGTATTAACGTTTTCCCATTTCCTTAAATTAGTTTTGTTTTGCAAGCAACAATTGAATATATATTATGTATTTAAGGAAATAGGAACATCACGGCACTCAAAAAAAATACAATATTCATCCCTTTTCCATAGTGAATAGTGTTATTATTGGATTAATACATCGAACACTTTCTCGGATATATATAAAACTAGATATACCTAAATGGTAAATTTGGTAATGCAATGTATTATAATTATAATAGTACAGTTTGATATCATTGATTCACCTGAAATATTTTCTGATATCATGTGTTGGATTTTCATATTTCACCTCCGATCAAAGAATCTCCCAAGATCTCCTAGTGTATTAATTTTTATTTGCATGGATATGTACTAACATTTTATCGGTATGGTGTAAATGTATTTGTAATACTTTCCATACACATATTAAATGGGCCAGTTCACCTCCGATTGTAGGATATCTCACCACCTCTCCTTTGATCTCCTTGTGTGTTCATTTTTATTTGCATGGATATTTACTAATATATTATCAATATGGTGTAAACGTTGTTGTTATACTTTCCATACGAATATTTTATGGGCCATTTCACCTCCGATTGTGGGGTATCTCACCACCTCTCCTTTGATCTCTGGGATCTCCTAGTTTGTTAATTTTTATTTGTATTGATATTTACTAGTATATTACAGGTACGGTGTAGATTTAAATGTAATCTACTCCATACGGATATTAAATGTGCAATTTCACCTCCGTAGTCACCACACTCTCTCCTTGACCAATAATAACTTCTATATATATCCTTCTTCATCAATTGGTTGCAACATAGGGCAGAGGAATAGAAGGCAAGGAAAGATATTGAATATACCATAATATATAACAATATATACATCAATACACACACAGAGTGAAATATACCGAGCTTGTTGACTTTTTTCTGTTTTAAAGTACCAAGAAAATATAATAGTTAATTTTTACAACCATAATTATCATCATCTATAACAAACATCATGTCAACCAATAACGCTTTTTATGGATTTGACGATGAAGAGGAAGGGAATAAAAATCCAACTACTACTACTACTACAACGACAAGTAAAAAAAAAAAGAAAAGAAAGAAATCAAAGAAATCAAGTGATAAGAATAAAAAAAATGCTGCGAATAAAAGTAGCAACGGTGGCTTGAACAACAACCCAGCATTTGTAATGAAACAAAAATTAATGAAACAAGGATATGATTCTACCAAAATTGATCAATGTTTGGATAGTATGTTTACAAGTGGGGAACGTTACGATGATTATGAAAGTGTAAAAGCAAAGCTTGATGGCAAAACAGTTGATAGTGGAGAAAATAGCAACGTTGATGATAATAATAGTAATAGCAATAGTAATAACAAAAGTAATAATAGCAACAGCAGCAGCAGCAGCAGCAGCAACAACAATAAAACAAATCATCAACAAGTACGTGCAGCTTCTTCTTCATCAAGCAATAACAACAACAACAACAATACTGCTGATAATGAAGGTTGGGAAAATGTTTCGAATAATAATAATTCGAAAAAAACACAACAAAACGATAATAGTAACAACGATAAAGAACCGAGTATTGCAGATCGTTTAGAAGCAGCTACTAAAATGAAACCATGCAGTACCGTCATGGAAGTATTAACACGTTGGTGTATGCAATTTCCAGATGATTTAATCGAATTGTTTCGTTGCAAAGCAGCTTCACAATTGTTGGAAAATTATTTAACAGATCGTTATTTACCTACAAAGCAATCATCTTCCAATGATATAAATTTAATGGCAAAATTATTATCATGCATCTTTAAAGACAAGTTAAGCAAATTGATCATGTTTAATTTAAAATCATTTATCACAGCATTGAAAGATTTAAGTTTGGATAAGGATGAATGGCGTTTAGTTGTGAAACGATATTCCAATTTATTATCATCACGTTTAAGTGAATTTATGCAATATGGTGATGAAGTAGAATCAATACCACAAGATTTGAAAAAATTACAAGATCATATGCAAGCCAATGTGGTTGCTGCTGATGAGTTTGGGAACGACAATGGTGATGAAAATATTGCAAATATGTTTCGTAGACGTGATTTAGCATGTGAACGAATTGTTTTAGGTAATTTAATTCGTAAAAATACGTCAAGGTTAGCAAAGGCAGTTGGTAGTGCAAATTTGAACAATACACGTAATAATGTCGGTAATAAGAATCAAATGGTTTCCGCTCGTAATGAAAAAAACGATGCGCGAATTTTAGAATCTTTAGGCATGTCCGTTGAACGTATCAATGAATCCAACCAAAAAGGTGAAGAGGCAAAGGAAGTACAAAAACAATTGAATAAATTGCGTGCGGAAAATAAATCAAAAATCGAACCACTGGAAAAAGAGGAAAAACAAGCTAATGATGCAATTAGTACATTGGAGGATAAGAAAAAACAATTAATGCAACAATTGGAAAGCGTCCAAGGGGAATTAGATGTTTTATATGGTACAAAATCAAGCGTTACTGCACGTAAAGAGACCATCAATATGGAAATGGAAACAAAATTGACCAAACTAGATAACGAGCACAAAGGAATGGCCGTACATTTAAGACGTGCGGAAAGTCAATCTAAAATTGCAAAGGATTTCAGAGAATTCGATGAAGAATTAGCGAAACAATCGAGAGATGGAAATGAAGGTGCAAAGATAGTGCAAGACAGATTAGCAAACGCATTGCAAAAAGCTGGTGGTGCCAATGCAATCAGCAAAAGTTCAAATGATGTTTTGCGCACGGCATTGAGTTATACACGAATGGAATTGACATGTTTGACATTAATGCGTACACGTGTGAAGGAAAACAAAGAGAAAATTGTGAAAACGACGGAGGAAATTGCTTCGATGAAAACATTAGGATTAACAAATGTTGTTTCACAATTGGAAAGAACAAAGAGTCAATTGGCGCAATATATTGAGCAAGATGAAGGTGTCGTCGGTGCATTAAGCAACAAAGCAATGGAAATATTCAATATTGTCAAAGCTATTGGGGATGATCATGCAAAAGATATTGATAGTTTGGATGGTTTGACGTCGGATTTATTACAAGATTTGAAAAAGAATTTCATTCAATTGAACGTTGGAGACAACGTTGCAAGGCATTGGAACCCACCAAAAAAAGAAGGTGTGGAAGACAATGGTAGTAACAGTATGTTTGGAAGCAATTTAGCTGCTAATTTAGGCATCGCACCAACAACCAAAACTTCTTCATCATCTTCCTCTACTGGCAATAATGTTGCTTCATCCTCGGAGAATAAGACAGCAGCAAAAACAAATGGCAATAGCAATAATAGTAACAACAACAAAAATAATAACAATGTTAATAAAAGTAAAAAAGTTAAAAAAAGCAATAACAATAAGAAAGATAATGCAACTGCAGCTCCTGCAAAGAAAATGGGATGGGGAGCGATACCAAAACAACAAAAAACTAGTAAAAGTTTGTTAGAATTACAAGCGGAAGAATTGGAAGGTAGATTAACAGAAGAAAATTTAAGACGTTTGGAAATTGGTAAGAAACCAGCTAAATCACCTTTATTAGATCGTTTAAAGGCAGAGATTGAAGGTGGTCAATAATATATTCATTTTATAAACGTGCGTGTAGTGCATAGTGTGGCGAGATTAATGATTAATGAGTAATGAGTAATGAGTAATGAGTAATCCAGGTAATGAGAGAGAGCGAGAAAAAAATTGAATGCACCCACATGATTTTATATATTGTTTAAAGCTTATAGTCTATAAATAGGACAATACTGTACCTAGACCCATTTTTGACCATTCTGACTAAAATTAACATTAAAAATTTGTTGTTCATCAAAATGCCATTTATCCTACTCCATAGTAGATTACACACATGTTGTACTTTTGCCGATCAAATATAGCCATAAGTTGGTACCAGACTAATTGTACATAAATCCAGTTTTAATATTTTTCATTCACAGTTAATGAGCATGTTTTTGTGATAGCGAAATGACAAAAAATAACACTAATAACAAAGGAAAAAAGAAAAGAAAATCCTATATTAAGAAAGAAAAACTTAAATAAAATTATAAATATAAAACATTGAAAATTTATGAAGACTTTAACTTCTTTATAATGAAAATTGCGTTTTAAATTTCTTTTGTAAACATGGAACCCATAATATATTGAATAGTCTTTATATGAAAAACATAAACCTCAGATTTACATTTCACATATAATATATTTCCGTCCCCCATTTTCTCTCTCTCCTGACACATGTAGTTTTTTTTCTACATGCATCGACTACCAAATGGTGCTTGTTTAACACTATACAATGATTCTGATTTGTCGATATCCCATGCCCGACTCAGTTTTGGCATGGAAAATACACGTGGTTTGTAGGACGAACGATTTGTTTTATATGCACTACTAGTCGTTTCAATCGATCCAGCTAATGATCCATCCAATGTAGTACTACTGATACTATTGCCTCTACTCATACTTGCATTTGATCTTGTCTTTGTTTCTTCTAATGAAATATTAGATGGACTTTTAGTAAATACTTTATATTGTGATTTACGATTACTTTTTCGTTTACTCATATTCATTTTGTTATTAACATGTTGTTCTTTCGTTTTGCTAATAAATCTATCAAGTTCTTTTTTAAATAAATCTGTAGAATGTGTTTTGCTTTTCGGCTTTTTCTGTGTTCTAAATTCTTTGATGAAATCTTTTAAATTAATGATTCCACTTCCATCTTTATCACACGTATTGAACAATGCCCATTCTTCTTCTTGTGTTATGGAACGAAGACCACATGTTTGTAATCCATATACGAAACTTTGAAATGTAATACCATTTCGTACTAATGAATCTTGAAAGTTTCTAAATAGACGTTTGATTCTACTTTTATCGCCTTGTGTTTTTTCCCAAATGACATCTTTTAAATGCAATTTAAGCTCTGCAACATTCAAGCGATGTCCATGCGCATGGCCTGATTGAACGGGTCCATTCGATTTAGTAGATACAGTCTTTGCACCTCTTTGGCGTAATTTTTGCAATGTTTGTGCTTGTGATTTACGCAACTGCCCTTTTGCTTGATGGTCAATGGAACGTAATATATGTGTATGGTGTGATGCAATTAAATTTGAGAATTCTTGGAAATCAAGTTTTCCTATTAGATATATTTGTGTATGTATATTATGTTAGTTTACATACTTGAATTAAGGAGATCATTAAGGAGATACGTTATCCATCAGAATCGTTACTATTTATATACTATATACTTACCATTTTTATCTTTATCTATTGCATTGAACAACTGTTTTAATTCTGCTTTGGTAAACTGTAGACGTAATACATTGATACAACTTTTACAAAAGCTATCATAGCTCATATACGATGTACCATTCATAGGATCTTTGTGAAAATTACCAAATATATCAGCAAATCCTGTTGAATTTTTCTTCACACGTCGTAAAATTGCGTCTGTTAATAAATCCATTAATTTACCAGTCTCACGTATATGACTTGTTTTTAATAATGTACCGACTGTAACATCATTAACATCTTTTTTTTTCTCTCTTTTTTTTGCTTTTGGTATTTTGTATTTACGCTTCGCCATTGGTG
>JACKZZ010012770.1_pt1 | contig 22715 bp, 27 predicted proteins | sample 8027871 | NCBI WGS metagenome assembly JACKZZ01 (sample SAMN15724774, study PRJNA655200) | protist metagenome | isolation source: fluorescence activated cell sorting (FACS) single amplified genomes of... | place: USA: West Boothbay Harbor, Gulf of Maine | collected 2000-07-19 | reverse complement strand
CTAATAACACTTATTTCACCACCTGACCTATTTAGTCAGCTTTTAATAAGTTTTCCAATTATCGTATTTTTTGAAAGTTTACTTTTTTTCAAATTTTTTGATTAATTTATATAATTTAGTTTGTTTAGATAAATTAAATTTTTGTTCTTGATTCAATGTTGAAATAAAATTTGAATTATAATTATCCAACATTAATTCTGTTATTTTTTTATATTTTGATGAGTTAATGAAAATAGTTGCCCCGTTTACGAGTACGATTCGATTATAATATTTTTTTTTTTTCATAAATTTAGAATTCTAGTTAAGATAAATTTTTTGGCTTAGTAACATAACGGCTAATGTGGAGAATTGCAAATTCTTTAATGGCGGTTCGATTCCGTCCTAAGCTTTATATTTAATTAGGTAAAGAGGGATTCGAACCCCCGGTATAAATAAATTTATACGCCAGTTTTCAAGACTGGTACCTTAAACCGCTCGATCATTTACCCTATTTATTTATTTTATCGACGTTTTTTTTTACTTGCTCTACAGCCATTAAAAGGTAAAAACGTTCTATCTTCTATAAATTTAATTTTAACTTTTCGAGAAAAGTTTTTTAAAATATGATAACGTCCTTTCCCAAACCCTTTAAAAAATAAATTAACCGGTAAATTTGTTTTTTGACCTGTTTTACGTTGATTTTTTAAGATTAATCTATTTAATATATAAGAAATATTTCTTAAAACGTAAGGATTATTTTTTTTTTTAGTTTTGGCTTTAGAGGATTTACTTGAGATTTGATAAACAACCTCGTTGTTGAAATTTGTGACGGTAATTAAAGTATTAGTTAAGTTACAATTTATATAGAAATTCATTTTTGTTTTAAGCGTTTTTTAGTTTTGGCATTTGTTTTAGTTCGTTGGCCGTGAACAGGTAATCCGTTAAAATTACGTATCCCTCTATTATGTTTTATTTTTAATAACTGTTCTTTATTATTAAAAAGTATTTTTTTTAAATCTTGTTCAATTGTAAAACTCGAGTCAATCGATTTGACTAACCTTTTTTTTTGAATTAATTTTAATTTAGCGATTTTTGAAGTTGGGTTAAAACCGTTTTTTTTACAAATTTTTAACGAGTTAAAATTATTTACTCCGAAAAGTTTTTGTAATGAGTAAAAAATATTTTTTTTAGTTGGTAGTGTTTTTCCGAATATATGAAGCACTGTATTGATAATTAAAAATTAATCTAAATAGAACATAAATTTTTTAGAAATTAAAAATGTTAAAAAAAAAACAACCTGTAACACCATCTCAAAGAAATACAGTATTATTAAAAAATAATAATTTATACAAACCTACAAAATCTTTAACAAAAGGTATTAAACGTAATTTTGGTAAAAACAATCAGGGTAGAATCACTGTACGGCATCGTGGTGGTGGTCATAAACGACTATACCGTGTAATAAGTTTCGACCGTCGTGAGGTAAATGGAATTGTTCAAACTATCGAGTATGATCCAAACCGATCTGCTAATATAGCATTAATAGAAAATAAAGAACTTGATAAAATTTGGTATATTTTAGCCCCAGAAGGATTAAAAATAGGCAATTCAGTAAGTTCGCACAATGATGGATTGATAAAAGTGGGTAATTCATTACCACTAAGTAAAATTCCATTAGGGAGTTTGATACATAATATTAGTTTACTATCAAACAAAAAAGGTCAATTAGTTCGAAGTGCGGGAACTTATGGCCAATTACTTGAAAAATCAGATAATAAATTTGCAAAAATCCGATTAATGTCAGGTGAGCAAAAAGTTTTATCTATAAATTGCTCTGCAACTTTGGGTACTGTTTCAAATAATTTACATAAAAATGTCAAAATAGGAAAAGCAGGACGATCGCGTTGGTTAAATAAACGACCATCCGTACGAGGAGTTGCCAAAAATCCTGTTGACCATCCCCACGGTGGTGGTGAAGGTAAAACAAGTGGAGGTAGACCGTCTGTTACCCCACGAGGTATTATAACAAAAGGGAGACCAACTTCTAATAGAAAAAAGAAGAAGTATTTAATTAAATAATATGTCACGAAGTCTTTTCAAAGGTCCATTTTTTAATGAAAAAAAAAAAAAAAATTGTAAAAATAAAAACTTAGCAATAATGCCAAGAGATATTAACAAATTAATATTTGTTTATAATGGAAAAAAATTTACTAAAGTAAAAATTACCGATGATAAAATCGGTTATAAATTAGGTGAATTTATTAATACACGGGTTCTACATAAATATAAAAAAAAATGATACAAATAAATAATAAAAACCAGTACTTTCTAAATAAAAACCTAAAGGATTCTTCTTTTTTTTATTTCAATATAAAAAAATATTTAAGATTAGTTATAAAACATCATGATGGGATTATAAATTCAATTGTTTGTAAACAAAAAAGTAATCTTTTGGTTATATCTATTTTTATACAACCCGAAAAAAAAACTGAGAATTTCGATATTAATAAAATTGAAAATAACATAAATTTATATTTAAAAAGTTTTAAATATCCTTTAAAGTCTAAAATTTATGTAATTGCTTTAAACATGAAAATTTTAAATCGTGGTAAAGCTTATTCTCATATTTTTAAATATTATAAAACTCAAAAACGTCATAATCTGTTATATTTAACTAATATTGCAATATATACAAAAAACGCTAATTTATTAAATTTTCTTTTAGTAAGAAATTTAAAAAAAACAAGACGTCACAAACAATATTTACGAAATTTTAATACTTTATTGAGTAATTTATTTAAATTTTATTCACCTTTTTCGGGGTATAAAATTCAATTAAAAGGCCGTATAAACGGTATTGCTAGATCAAATAAATTTGTAATAGAACAGGGTTCAGTTTCGAAAAATTCTTTTAATTCAAATATAGTGTTTGATTCTCAATCAATTCTTACATCATTTGGTATTATTAGTATTAAAACCTGGTTAGTATTCAAAACTTTATAAAATTAAAATTATGCTATCCCCTAAAAAAACTAAATTTAAAAAACAATTCAAAGGATTAATAAAAGGTAAAACCTCCAGAGGAAATAAATTAATTTTTGGGACCTTTGGTTTAAAATCGATGGAAAAAAGTCGATTAAGTGCAAAACAAATTGAAGCAACACGACGTATAATCACAAAGAAGATGAAACGTTTAGGTTTTTTATGGGTTCGTATTTTTCCTGATACACCTATCACTTCAAAACCTGTCGAAGTTCGTATGGGTAAAGGTAAAGGTGCTGTAGATTTTTGGGCAGCAAAAATAAAAGAAGGACAAATTTTATTTGAAATTAGCGGAGTACCTTCTTCTATTGCGATGCAAGCTTTAAATAGCGGTTCTAAAAAATTATGTGTAAAAACAAAAGTTGTTTCACGGGCTTATAGTTTAATTGGTTAGAGCGTACCGCTCATAACGGTGTTGTTGTAGGTTCGAGTCCTACTAAGCCTAATTCTTATTCAATGAATATTTTAAAAAAACAAACATTAAAAAATAATAATACAATATCTGATTTTGAAATATTTTCATTATCAAAAAACAATGAATTTATAAAATGTAATTTATTGACTTCATCAAAAAATTTCTTTTTTATAAATTCCGATTGTGCTGATGATTTTCTTCATAAAGCAAAAAAAACAATTTTTATAAAGTTTGGTAAATATAATAATCAGATTTTATTAAATCATAAACTATCAAAAAAACATTATTTAATTCAATTTACTCTCCTGTTTAATTTTTTAAAAAAAAATAAAATTCAAATTTTACGTGGTCGTATTTTAAAGTTTCCAGTAAATCTAAAAAAAATAACCCCGATAAATAATAGAATAATGTCTTTAAATAAGAAAGGATTTGTTCGTAATAGGTTTTTTATTATTAGTATTTTAGGATTAGTCTTTAAATTTGAAAAAAAATATTTAACCTTATTAAAACGTAGAAACAGGTTTAAAAAACGTAGGTTCGAAGTTCATATGAAATTAAGTACATTAACTTTTTTTTATAAAAAGACAAACTCTAATCTTCATATTTCACGACCAATTATTCTAAAAATGGTATAATAACCAATCATCTAAAAATAAATTTTTATAATTTTAATTTGAAAATGGATAACAGTCTACCATTTAAAAAATAACCAAAACATAACTGTTCTACTAAAAATAAAATGAGTTTTTTTAATAGTTTTTTTTTGATAAAAATTATACTCAAATTATCACAACCCCCATATTTTTATTAAGTTTAATTTATATCCAAACTATGTTCTACTTTTTATTACAAGATTTTTTAAGCTACAATCATTTTACGGGAGAGTTTCTTCCGTTTATACTTGGAAAAAAAGAACTTGCGACTTTTCGTGAGATTCTATTATTTTGGTATGTCGTTCTAACCATTTTTTCTTGGGTTATTTTTATAATCCAATTAGTAAAAAATAACGATGAATTTAAAAAACTGAAATTAGAAATATTTTCATTATCTTATATACAGTTTTTTTTTATAATCATTTTTTCGTTGTTATTAGCAATACCTTTAAAGATATTTGTTAATAACAAATTCAGTGCACGTTTTCGATGTTTATGTGTTTTTATCATTTCTTTAATTTTGTACGGAGAAGGTATGCTAACCGCTCTTTTAGTACCAATTTCTTTTTTTATTTTCATAAATAAATTAGTTGTTTTTTTATTTAAAAATGAGTTTATCTTTAAAGATAACCCATTTTACGAAAAATATATTAAATTATTTTTTTATGGCGGCCCTAAACGATTAAGTTATACAATTCCCTTCAATATTAGTATTTTTACTGCTTCAACGCAATTAAATTTTATGTTAATGGAAGAGAAGCGTTTAATAGATTCAAAATTTGCAACGCCAGCTGCTGAAAGTTTGAGAGAGCATCTTATTGCTGAAGGCAGTTTAAGTGGTCCCGAAATAGAAACCCAAATTTTTAAGTTGATAAATAAAATTATTCGCGAGGAGGGATTTTTAATACTTCCTTTTAATCGGGGTATGTTTTTCGAGGATAGAATGCTTTTATTTTTTAAAAAATGTATTAATTTCTTACCTTCAGACTTTTCCGGTCAGTATTTATCTATTTATTTTATTATAAGTTGTATTATGATCGGTATAAGTATTTATTTATTTATAGGTATTATAGAGAAAAATAAACCTTTTTTTGATCTTTTAAAAATCAAATTTGATAGATTAAATTTTATAAATAAGTTTTTATTAGTTATATTTTCTCTTATATACGGAATTCCCAATTTGGTTTATATCAATCTATTACAAGCGAAGCTAAGATCCAAATTAATTTTACTAATATCGGCGATCTTTAGATTTTACGTACCCATATTTGATTTTGTTTTGTGTTTTTATTTTATACTTATTTTTCACAGTTTGTTAGTTGCTTTTCTTTACAAAAAAGATAATAGATCTAAATATATAATTGATCTATTATTATTTGGTGGGGATTCCGATTTTGCTAAATTTTACTTTGATTTTTTTTGGTGTAGATGATCAAACAGTTCTTGGTTCAGTTACTGAAAGTTTTCGTAATACTTCAAGTAGTGTGGGTCGAATAATAAAAAACCTTCCGGGGACAAAGGGGGAAATAATGAGGTTACCAACAATGAAGGTAACAGTGTTATGGAGGATCGATGGTTTTTTGAAGGTTTAACAGAAATATTTCAATTCAGTATTTATTTCTCAATTATTTGTTTTGTTGTTCGTCATCGTATTTTATTTTATAACTATTATTCGTATTTAAAATTGATGTTTTTTACCAAATATTAAATATTCATATCATAATTTTTTTTTTATAAAATTATATTCAAATTATCACGACCCCACATTTTCATTAAATTTAATTTATGCCGCAATTTGATCAATTTTCATTTTTAAATCAAGTATTTTGGATTTTACTTGTTTTCAGCAATTTCTATTTTTTTATTAGTTATTTTTTATTACCAAAATTAGCTAAAATTCTAAAATTTAGATTAAAAAAAATCCGATCTGATAAAATTATTAATAATAATTTAACATTAGAGCAATTTCAATTTTTCAAGCAATTGAATGATTCTTATAAAATGGTTTTTAATACTTTAGAATTTAATTTTTTAAACAAAAAAGAAAATTATTTAACAAGTTTAAAATCATCTAATAATAATATATTGAAAAACTTACCATTCGTGAAAACTCTTTACAAATTTAACACAATGGTTTCAACTGTTATTAACAGTTTAAAAAATGTATAGCTCAGTCGGTAGAGCACCGGCCTTTTAAGCCGTGGGTCCGGGGTTCAAATCCCCGTGCATTTAAATTGGGGATATAATTCAATTGGTAGAATATGTGTTTTGCAAATACAAGGTTGAGGGTTCAAGTCCCCCTATCTCCATAAAAACACCTGTGAAAAAACAAATAAAAAAAAATATAAATCAACGAAATTCATTTAAGTTAAACGAAGAAAATCGTTTAATTTTAAAATCTTTAACTTATAATAATTTTATAAAAAAAAAGACTAGATGGAAAATGCAAATGTTTTTTCTTAACTTGCCTATAAAAAGCTCTTTAACCCGTATAAAGAATATTTGTATTTTAACAGGGAGATCGAGAGGGTTTTTAAGAAATTTCAAATTATCTAGAATTCAATTTAAGTTATTTGTTTCAAAAGGACTATTATTTAATGTTAAAAAAAAATAAAATTATAAAACTTAAAAAAAAAGACCTAAGAGGAAAAAAATTAATTCGAAAACCTTCGGTTAATTGTAATTTAAAAATTCAAATAAAGGTTAAAAATTTAATTCTTGAAAATAGAAAGGCTTTATTAAAAAACTTAGAAAAAAGTTATGGTTTATATATTGAAAGTCAACGTTATAAATCTCAACAACTTAATCGAACCGTTGTTAATAAAGGACCTGTCTGTCATTCTAAATCAAAAGAGAGTTATACAATTACGCAAACTTTAGATTATATGAATTTTTCTAGTCAAAATTTAGCTCAAAGTTTAAAATTTTTTATTGAAAGTGAGAAACTTTTTCTAAAAAAAGGGTCAAACAAATTTAAACTATCCATGAATATATAATGCTTCCAAATCTTTTTTCATCAATTTCAAACAATAATAATTTATTTAAAAGTTATTTAATCGTACCTAAACAAAAACAATCTATTCAAATAATTGATTTATTATTTCAAGAGGGGTTAGTTCGACGTTATAAGGTGTTAAATAACAAAATTTATATTTTTTTAAAATATAAAGACAACCTACCACTAATAAAAAAAATAGACCTAATTTCAAGTTCAAAACGTCGACGATTTGTTAAAATAAAAGAGGTTCAAAAGCTACCTTTTAATAAAATTTATCTTATATCGACTTCCAAAGGAATTGTTACTCATATTGAGGCACAAAGAATAAATTTAGGGGGAGAATTAATTTGTTCTATACATATTTAAACATGTTCAAAAAAAAATTAAAAATTTCTAACAAAATAACAATCAAAGTTAAAGAGGAATTAATTACAATCTCTATGGATAACAAGGTTATTAATCAAAAAATCCCAGATTCATTAAAATTAACTCTTAATTTAAATCATCTAATATTGGAATCAAATAATAAGGCAGTGTTGGGTTTATATTACTCAATATTAAAAAAAAAACTTCAAGGTATCGTTCAAAATTTTAAAAAAATACTAATATTAAAAGGTTTAGGTTTTAAAGTTTTTAAAGAGGAGGGGCAATTGATATTTAAATTAGGTTATAGTCATGATGTAGTTGTAGATATACCTTCAGATATTAAAGTAGAACTTTTAAAAGCAAATCAATTTATTTTATATAGTTCTGATTGGGAAAAATTAACTCAATTTTGTGCTAATTTAAGGAAATTGAGAAAAATTAATCCATATAAAGGAAAAGGTTTGTTATTCAAAAATGAAAATATAAAATTAAAAGAAGGAAAAAAAAAATGATCTTTAAAAAACTATTAATTGCAAAAAATTATAAAGGACCTTTAAAAGGAGAGATCATACCACAAAATAAATTTTATTTATACGGTTTACGTAATGACCGAGGAATAATAAATTTAGAATATACTCTTCAAAATTTAAAAAGATCTCTAAAATTAACATTAGAGATTATAAATAAAATTAAATACACTCCAAAATCAAAAATATTAATTTTTATTAACGATTTACCTCTAAAAGCAATGGGTTCAATTTTTAAAAAAAATAAAAATACCCAAGTTATTACCGAAAAATGGATTCCTGGAACATTAACGAAAAATTATTCTAATAGAAAAAACTTTCCGTTAATTATTGTTTTTTCCAAAACAAATAATAAATCTATTTCAAAAGAGTGTCAAAAATTAAAAATCCCGACAATTTTCTTTTCAAATCTTGATTTCGACTTTAAAGGTACTAGTTACCCTGTTCCTACCAATACGAAGAATATAAAATCTTTATATCTTTTAATCTCATTATTTAAAAAAATCCTATGAATAAATTATACAAAAAAAATAAAATAGCTTTTCAAACAAACGAAAATATTTGGAATAATATTAGTATACTTACTTCTAAAAAGAAAAAATGGAATTTTTTTTTAAAAAACGTAAATAATACAAATAAACCAAAACCTAAAAATTTAAAAGATTTATATAAAAGACGATTATTAGCCAAGCAAAAATTTAAAAAATTTTATGGCTGTATTGCAGATTACCAATTAAAAAATATTTTTTCATTATTTAAACAAAAGGAACAAACTATGAATTTAGTGGCTATTTTTTTAGAACGACGTTTAGATATGGTATTATATAGAATGGGTTTCGTTTCTTCGGTTTTTGAGGCAAAACAGTTAATTTTTTATAAAAAAGTATATATTAACAATGTTTTAGTTAAATCTTCAAATTATCAATTAAATGAAGGCGATGTTATTTCGATTAATAAATATAAAACAAACATAAAAAATGTACCTGTTTATTTAGAATATAATAAAAAATTAAAAAAAGTAATTTTTTTGCGAAGTCCTGAAATTAATGAAATTGAATATCCATTTTCATCTGAATTAAACCTAGTTTCTGAATCTTTTTTATAAAAGATATATTTATTATGTCAACCTATAAATTTTAATTCTTATAGCAATACAAAAATTAATTTATTTATTTAATTTGAATAAATTTAATTAATTAACATTAAAACATCGGTGTAACAACCGACCAAAAAAGAGCATTAAGGGGATGCCTAGGTATTAAAATTCTGAAGGGACGTTAAAAATACGAAAAGCTATATTACGATTATATAGATTTCCTTTTGTAAACAATTTCTTTGTGAAAAATTTAAAAATAGTGAACTGAAACATCTTAGTAACTAGTTTGATAAATCAACCGAGATTTCATTAGTAGTGGCGAGCGAATGTGAAAATAGATTATTTTTTAAGTAAATAAGTAGAAAAGAATTTGAAATTAATTCGCTAAAAAGGGTGAAAGTCCCGTTAATTACTATTTATTTAAAAATAAAGTAGATAAAAATACGTGAAGTTTTTATTGAATATTGGGGGACCACCCTCAAAATCTAAAATAATTTTAATAACCGATAGCGAACAAGTACTGTAAAGGAAAGGTGAAATAGTGTTCGAGAACATGAAATATTCCTGAAACTTAATGTTTACAATCAATTGATACTTTTTAAAGTTACAATGTACCTTTTGCATAATGGGCCAGCAAGTTTATTTTTTTAGCAAGTCAAAATTATTAAATCTAGACGAAGAAAAACCGAATCTGAAAAGATACTAAGTTAAAAAGATAAGACCCGAAACCAAGTGATCTAACCATGAACAGATTGAAAAATAAGTAATATTATTTGGAGGATCGAACTCACGTATGTGGCAAAATGCGGAGATGATTTGTGGTTAGGGGTGAAAGGCCAATCAAACTTGGAGATAGCTGGTTTTCCACGAAATCTATTTAGGTAGAGCATTTATAAATTTTTTTAGGGGTAGAGCACTCATTGAATGCGGGGGGTTAAAATCTTACCAAATTTTTAGAAACTCCGAATACTAAAAAAAATATTTAAATAGTCAGAATTAGAGCGCTAAGGTTCTAATTCAAAAGGGAAACAGCCCTCACTGTTTGTTAAGGTCTCTAAATTAAATCTAAGTGGAAAAGGAGATGAAAAAATTAAAACAACCAAGAGGTAGGCTTGGAAGCAGCCATCCTTTAAAGAAAGCGTAACAGCTCATTGGTCTAGTTTTTTTGTACTGAAAATATATCGAGGCTTAAGATTTGTACCGAAACAACAGGTATATATTATACGGTAGTGGAACGTTCCGTAGGTCGATAAAGATACGTTGAAAAATGTGTTGAAGACATCGGAAGCGAAAATGCTGGCATTAGTAACATAAAATAAGGATTAGAAACCTTATCACCGCAAATCCAAGGGTTTTTATATAAAGATAAACTGTATAAAGTTAAGCGGCCCCTAAGAAGAATAGCGAAAGCTATCTTTAATGGGTTTTGAGATTGAGTTAGATTTAAAACTCATGTATTGTGACAAAAATTTTATAATTTTTCAGGAAATAACAATACATTTATACTTTATAAGATTTGGAATCCATTTTTTATAAAGTATCAAAAAGACCGTACCCTAAACCGACACAGGTGGATAGGTCGAATAGACTAAGGTGTTTGAGACAATTATATTGAAGGAACTCGGCAAAATTACCCTGTAACTTCGGGAGAAAGGGGGCTTTATTATTATTAAATAATGAGTGTCACAAAATTGGGAGAGGCGACTGTTTAATAAAAACACAGGACTCTGCTAAATCGTAAGATGATGTATAGGGTCTGACACCTGCCCGGTGCTGGAAGATGAATAGGAGATGTATATGCATTAAATATAAGTCCCAGTAAACGGCGGCCGTAACTCTGACGGTCCAAAGGTAGCGAAATTCCTTGTCGGGTAAGTTCCGACCTGCATGAATGGTGTAACGACTTCTCTACTGTCTCCAATATAATCTCAGTGAATTTGAATTACTCGTGAAGATGCGAGTTAATTATAGGTAGACGGAAAGACCCCGTGAACCTTTACTACATTTTTGTATTGTAATTTTATTTAATTTGTGTAGGATAGGTGGTAGTTTTTTAAAAAACGTCCTTGAAATACCACCCTAATTAAAATAAATTACTCATTTTTTTAAGACAGTGCATGATTGGTAGTTTGACTGGGGCGGTCACCTCCTAAAGAGTAACGGAGGTGTACAAAGGTGAGTTCAAATTGATTAATCAATTGTAGAGCATAATGGTATAAACTCGCTTGACTGAAAGATAGACATATCGAACAGGGACGCAAGTCGGTCATAGTGATCCGATGATTCTGCGTGGAAAGATCATCGCTCAACGGATAAAAGGTACTCCGGGGATAACAGGCTAATGACTCTTAAGAGTTCCTATCGACGGAGTTGTTTGGCACCTCGATGTCGACTCATCACATCCTGGAGCTGAAGAAGGTTCCAAGGGTTCGGCTGTTCGCCGATTAAAGTGGTACGTGAGTTGGGTTTAGAACGTCGTGAGACAGTTTGGTTCCTATCTTCTATAATCATATTGAAAAATGAGAAAATCTGACCCTAGTACGAGAGGACCGGGAAAGATAAACCGCTGGTGTATTGATTGTTTTATTTAAGCATCGTCAAGTAGCTACGTTTAGTTTAGATAATTGCTGAAAGCATATAAGCAAGAAACTATATTTAAGATATTTTTCATAAAAGTGTAAAAGACTATTACATTGATAGGTTTTGTGTGTAGGATACTTATAAGGTATCTTAGCTAAAAAATACTAACTTAAAAAAAAAAATAAAAATTAATTTTTTATTTAACTTTTTATAAAAATTAAATAAAAAACATTAATACCTTTTTATACCCTTTTTATTTTTGGGTGTACAATTAATAATCCTTTGGAACAAGAGTTGGATTGGGAATCTACTCTGCTATAGTTTATTACTTATCCGATTAATTGATACTATGTAGTCATTTAAGTCGGTTTTTTATTCTAAAACTATAGAGTTTCAAAATCCATTAAGAAGGAAACGTTAAAAACATAATTTGTAATAATAATCTTATTATATTTGTTTAATTTCAATAAATAAGCCAACGTCTTATATTATTTATTTTCTTCTTTTTATTTAAACTATATCAATCAAATACATACAAAAATTTATGAAATCTTATAATTGGATATCACGGTGGTTATTTTCAACAAACCACAAAGATATAGGTACTTTATATCTAATATTTGGAGCGTTTTCAGGTGTCGTTGGTACAACCTTATCTATGTTAATTCGATTAGAATTAGCTCAACCAGGGAACCAACTTTTACAAGGTAATTATCAATTATATAATGTTATTGTTACTGCTCACGCTTTTGTTATGATTTTTTTTATGGTAATGCCTATTTTAATTGGTGGTTTTGGTAATTGGTTTGTACCTTTAATGTTAGGTGCACCCGATATGGCTTTTCCAAGAATGAATAATATAAGTTTTTGGCTTTTACCACCCGCATTATTATTATTAGTAGCATCATCATTCGTAGAATCAGGTGCAGGTACTGGTTGGACAGTATATCCACCGTTATCAAGTGCACAAGCACATTCAGGTCCATCGGTTGATTTAGCGATATTTAGTTTACACTTAGCAGGTATAGCTTCAATTTTAGGAGCGATTAATTTTATTACAACTATTTATAATATGAGAGCACCTGGTATGACTTTTCATCGATTGCCTTTATTTGTATGGGCTGTATTAATTACTGCAGTTCTTTTATTATTGTCATTACCGGTATTAGCTGCAGCAATAACTATGTTATTAACTGACAGAAATTTAAATACATCATTTTTTGATCCGGCTGGTGGGGGTGATCCTGTTTTATACCAACATTTATTTTGGTTTTTTGGTCATCCAGAAGTTTATATTTTAATTCTACCAGCTTTTGGTATTATTAGTCATATCGTTTCTTCAATGTCGAAAAAACCTGTTTTTGGTTATTTAGGGATGGTTTATGCTATGTTATCAATTGGTATTTTAGGATTTATCGTATGGGCACATCACATGTATACCGTTGGTCTAGATGTGGATACTCGAGCATATTTCACCGCTGCCACTATGATCATTGCGGTACCTACTGGTATTAAAATTTTTAGTTGGTTAGCAACGATGTGGGGTGGCTCTTTAATTTTAAATACTCCTATGTTATTTTCTCTAGGGTTTATTTTTTTATTTACCGTTGGGGGTGTAACTGGAGTAGCTTTATCTAACTCAGGTCTTGATATTGCTTTACATGATACTTATTACGTGGTTGCGCATTTCCATTATGTTTTATCAATGGGTGCAGTATTTGGAATATTCGCAGGATTTTACTACTGGATAAATAAAATGACTGGTCGAGAATACCCAGAAATTCTGGGAAAAATACATTTTTGGCTATTTTTCATTGGTGTGAATTTAACTTTCTTTCCAATGCATTTTTTAGGATTAGCTGGTATGCCGCGAAGAATTCCTGATTATCCTGATGCTTATAGTGGATGGAATGCTGTAGCATCTTACGGTTCTTACATTTCAATTGTTTCAACCCTTTTGTTTGTTTATATAGTATATTCTACTCTTACATCAAAACCTAAAAGCATAAAACGAAATATATGGGGTTAATTAACTCCACTCTAAAGCCCCTATGTACCATACGTATATGTAGCCAACAATTAATTCAAATAAGAATTCCATCATTGCCCAAAAACCCATAGAAAAGTTACAGTCAAGAGTCATAGCCCAAGGGAATATGAAAACAGACTCGATATCAAAAACAATAAATAATATAGCTATTAAATAAAATCTGACATCGAAAACTTTTTTAGCATCGTCATAAGGATTAAAACCGCATTCGTAAGCAGTTAACTTTTCGACATCCGCTTTTTTAGAAATTAAAAAAAAGGATAAAAAATAAATAACAATAGATAAGACTACGCTTACCATTAATAGTATAAAAATATGTAAATAATTAATATTCATAAGTTAATGTAGATTTAATGCATCGTTAATATACATACATGTTAAAATTGTAAAAACGTAAGCCTGTATTAAAGCAACACCTAATTCTAAACCTACTAATAAAACTAGTAATATTAAAGGTATAAAATGGGCAAAAAACATAACTCCGTTTAATCCTGCCATAATCCAAGCAAAACCGGCAATTACTTTTAATAAAGTATGACCAGCCATCATATTTGCAAATAATCGGACAGGAAGACTTATAACTCTAAATACGTACGAAACTAATTCAATAGGAACTAATAAAGGTACCAATGCTAAACTTGCACCGCTAGGTAATAAAAGACTTAAAAAATTTAATTTGTGTTTTTTGATACCAATTATATTAAAACCAAGAAAAGTAGTTAAAGCTAAAGTAAAAGTTACGATTAAGTGACTAGTAACAGTGAAACTGTAAGGAACCATTCCTAATAAATTAGATAATATCAAAAATAGGAATAATGAAAATATTAAAGGCATAAATAAATATCCATAAGTTCCAATATTTAAATAAACAAGTTCAACTACAGTTTCATACATTGATTCAAAAATTAATTGTAACCTATTTGGTATTAAAGTTCCATTATTTATAGCTTTATTATAAAAGAATAAAAAAGCAAAACCTATTGTTATTATAATTGTCGAATTAGTTAATATAAAAAGGTAAAAATTAAAAATAGGTAAAATTTCGAATTGTTCTAAAGGACTCATTTATTTTCCACCCCACCAGTAAACAACAATAAAAAGAAATAACCATACGACATCGACAAAATGCCAATACCAGGCTGCAGCTTCAAAACCAAAATGGTTTTGTTGTGTAAAATGATGATTAATTAATCGTAATGTACAAACTAATAAAAAAATTGTTCCCACTAAAACATGAATTCCATGGAATCCTGTTGATAAATAAAAAGTTGAACCAAAAACACTATCTGAGATTGAAAAAGTTGATTCAATATATTCAAGTGCTTGTAATGAAGTAAATATAGCCGCTAAAATAATTGTTAATATCAAACTTGTAATTGCATTTTTTCTATTACCAAAAACAATTGCGTGGTGTGCCCAAGTAACTGTTGCTCCAGAAGATAGTAAAATAATAGTGTTTAATAAAGGAACACCCCAAGCATTTATTGTTTCAATTCCTAAAGGAGGCCATAATGATCCTATATCAGGACTAGGTGAAAGTGATGAATGAAAGAAAGCCCAAAAAAATCCAAAAAAGAACATTACTTCAGATACGATGAATAATAGTACCCCGTTTCGTAAACCTTTTTGAACTTGTTTTGTATGATGTCCCTCATAAGTCGCTTCCCGAACTATATCTCGCCACCAAGTATACATTACAAAAATAATTGCAAAGAAACCGGTGTAAACTAATAAAGCAAATCCAGAATAGTTATGAAAAAACATAACTAAACCAAAAGTGAAAAGAAAACATCCAATCGAGGCCATTAAAGGCCATGGGCTTGGATCAACAATGTGATAAGGATGTTTTTGTACGTTTTTAATTGTTGACATCATATTAATTTCCTAAATAGGTTGTTGTAAAATCAAGACAGATTTTATTTAAACGTTTATCTAATTCTGGTGATAATTCTTTTTTTGTTTTAATTTCATCTAAAATATCTTTATGATTAGTTGTAATAAAAGTTACCCATTGAGATTCAAAAGGTAAAATATCTTTTACTTCAATTTTATCTAAGAAACCACGAACACCTAAATATATAATTACAACTTGTAATTCAACATCTAAAGGTACATTTATATCTTGTTTTAACATTTCAGTTAAACGAACACCTCGGTGTAATTGTTGTTGAGTAATAGGATCTAAATCAGAACCAAATTGAGCAAAAGCTTGAACTTCTCTAAATTGCGCTAATTCTAATTTCATAGTACCAGCAATTTGTTTCATAGCTTTAATTTGGGCTGCAGAACCAACTCGGCTCACAGATAAACCAACACTAATCGCAGGTCGTTGACCTTGGTTAAATAATTCTGTTTCTAAGAATATTTGTCCATCTGTAATTGAAATAACGTTAGTTGGAATATATGCAGACACGTCACCAGCTTGTGTTTCAATCACAGGAAGGGCTGTTAAAGAACCACCTCCAACTTTGATATTCATTTTCGCAGCTCGTTCTAATAATCGTGAGTGTAAGTAGAAAACGTCACCTGGATATGCTTCTCTTCCCGGTGGTCTTCGTAGTAATAGAGACATTTGTCGGTAAGCAACGGCTTGTTTTGATAAATCATCATAGAATATTACGGCATGTTTTCCATTATCTCTAAAATATTCTCCTAAAGCACAACCTGTATAAGGCGCTAAGAATTGTAAAGGTGCAGAGTCAGAAGCGGTTGCCGCCACAACTATCGTATAATCTAAAGCTCCTTTTTCTTTTAAAGTATTCACAAATTCAGAAATTGTAGATCGTTTTTGTCCAACACCTACGTATATACAGTATAATCGGTTTTTCTCGTCTGTTTGAGTATTTTTTTGATTAATAATAGTATCTACTGCAATAGATGTTTTTCCTGTTTGTCGGTCTCCAATAATTAATTCACGTTGTCCTCGACCAACAGGAATTAAACTATCAACTGATTTTAATCCAGTTTGAACTGGTTCACTCACAGATTGACGTGGCATAATACCAGGTGCCTTAACTTCAACACGGCTGGTGTGCGAACTCTTTAAAGTACCTAAACCATCAATCGGTTGACCTAGAGCATTAACTACACGGCCTAAAACCGCGTCCCCTACTTGTACACTTACAATTGACCCGGTTCGTTTTACAAAATCGCCTTCTTGGATTCCTCTATCGTCACCAAAAACCACGACCCCTACTACATCAGGTTCTAAATTTAGCGCCATCCCTTTGATTTCACCAGAGTTGAACTCAACCATTTCTCCAGCTTGAACTTTACTTAAACCATAACATCGTGCGATACCATCACTCATGGATAAAACTAGTCCTGTTTCATCTAAATTTTTTTTATTTTTATAATTCATTATATTGTTTTCTAGTATATACGATAATTCGACGGCCACCCTACTACTTCTTATGGGAATTGAACCCATATTACTACCGTGAAAAGGTAATGTCCTAACCTTTAGACGAAAGAAGCAAGTACCCTTTTTAGTAAAAACAAACTTATGGTTCCAAAATAAAGTATGTTAAGAAAAAATAATTTTTAATTTCCTGAGTTCGGAAAGGTTTCAGATTAATTAATTATTTTTTTAATGTTTTTACAAAAAAGGGTCGGTGACCCTCATACATATCTAAAAATAATGATAAATATACAAGTGGTATATTTTTAGAGAATACCAATGAAGAGACGCATAAAATAAGAAATATTTTAAAAAAAGAATTCAATGATATTGTAGAATTTAAAAATATGTTATCTATAAATCTAAATAAAACTACCTTACCTATTAAATACGGAAACAAAAAATACATATCTTCGCAACAATTGTACGTTAAACAAGAAAAAGTTAATATAAGATATTACGATTTTAATGGAAAACGAAAACAAATTACAATTAACCAAGATATAACCCCCTTTATAAATAATGTTCGAGCAACTAATAAATCAACTACCCCAAATATAATACATAACTTAGATACTATTATATTTGATTTCATTGAATCGTCTTTGATTATTTTAGTTATATAATTTTTTTTTATTTCTTTTTTTTCTTTAGTTTAATTATTTTTATTGTTAAGGTTGAAAAATATTCAGGTTGATATTTTTCATATAGATTGCATAATTTTCCGAAGATTTCTGCGGTTATAAGAATTAAGTCCTCCTTTGATAGCTCGAAGTATGAATCAGCGAATACGTTACTTTCATCGGTTATTACAGAGTTATGGGTTACATTTACTATAATATTATAATTATTACCTAGCTTTAGATTTTCTATTATTATTTTATTAATGGTTGATATAATACGAAAAATATTAGTTTCCAGAGTGGACTCAAATTCCATAAATATACCAAATTCAGTTTTTATTATTTCATTAGGTTTTGCTTTTGTAGTAATTATTTCCATTTTTTTTTTAAAGGCTGTATCCTTTGGCGGTATATTATAAAATATAATATCATTAAATGCTTCTTCCATTTCAGTCATATATCGTATTTCTTTACCGGCTTGCAAATTTGTGATAATCATTGATATCTTTTGCATAATGTATCGGAATGGAAATATCACTATTAAGGAATCGTGTATTTTTCTTATTGTTTTATTATGGTTTTTTACTATTATGAAATCGTACATTTTTTGTATTATTTCATCATAGATTATTAGTAAGTTTTGATTAATTTTTTTCTTTAAATAGTTCATTGTTAGTAAGTATTGATTAGTTTTCTTCTTTAAATAGTTCATCATTAATTATGTTATTTTTTTTAAAGTTATCTTGTAACTCTTTTTTTTCGGACTCTAAAGTATTCAATTATTCTATGCATTATAGTATTTGCAGATATAGAAACGGTGATTATAAATGATGAGCAAATACCATTTGCTTTCGAATTCACTAAAGATGATTATCAAAATATACATGTATGCAAATATACGACAAAATATAGTTTATTTTAATTCCATAATTTAAAATTCTGAAGAAAGTAGGATTCGAACCTACGTAGAGAAACCTCAACAGGTTTACAGCCTGTCGCCTTTAACCACTTAGCTATTTCTTCGGTTAAATATTATCTCACTGTATTTAAATTTTAAGTAAACCTAATCAGGAAAAAAGGGAATCGAACCCTTAACGTCGGTTTTGGAGACCAAAATTTTACCGTTAAACTATTTTCCTTAAAAAATTATTTATATTGATAAAATACTTTACGTTAACTTTTTTATAATTTACAAATTACTAATAAGTTACCCATATTTTTAGATTACAAAGTGTATATGATATAAAATTTAACTTTGAATATATTTAATAACTTTTAAGAAGATTAACTTAATTTTTTATATGTTTAACGGAAAAAATAGAATTATTACAATCACGAGAAACTTGTTTAAAAACGTGTTTAGTTTTTTTTTCTGTTAGTGTTAATAATACAGCTCCAATTAAAGCTAAAAGAAGTATAATCCCAACTGTTAAAAATAAAGGAAAATAATAAGTATACATTACTTGCCCAACAGTTTCAATATTGGTTATTTGATCTAATAATAAAATCCATTCGTTATATATATTAAAAATACTGCTATTAGGGTTAACAAAAAGAATAATTTCCTCGAAAACGAATAAAAGCATACCACTTAAAAAAAAAAATGTTATTAAGTAATTAAAATTTGGGTTTTTATAAGTTTGTATATTTAACATCATAATAACAAATAGAAATAAAACAGTAATTGCTCCGATATAGATTATTATTAATAATATAGATATAAATTCAATATTAAATAATAATAATAGTCCAGTGGAATTACAAAAAACTAGGATTAGAAATAATACAGAATATACCGGATTTTTAGTGTTAATTAATAATAATGCGGAAATTATAAGAAGACTGCTAAAAAAGAGTAAAAATATTTGAATTAATGAAAATGACATTATTGATTGTTTTCTAAACTGAATACCTAGGAAAGTATTCTAACTAGGATTATAAAAAGTATAATTTTATTGATAAAACTTACCATTTATTAATTTGAAATTGGGTTTCGGAATGATGCGATTTGAACACATAACCTTCTGCTCCCAAAGCAGATGCGCTACCGAATTGCGCCACACTCCGTGGTATATTTAACGGCAGAGGGATTCGAACCCCCGGCTTTTGGATTATGATTCCAATATTCTAACCAACTAAATTATACCGTTATTTTTTTATTAAGAGCTTTTCCAGCCACAGGTTCCCCTACGACTACCTTGTTACGACTTCATTTCAGTTACTCATTCTAATCTAAAATAATCGATCTAAGGGTTATAAGTCTATTAATAAGTAAAAACTAAATAATAGGTAAACCAATGAATCTTTTATTTTTCAAAAAAAACTTATTTCCAAAATGTGACGGGCGGTGTGTACAAAGCCTAAGAACATATTCACCGCAACATGCTGTTTTGCGATTACTAGCGATTCCAACTTCATAAGGGCGAGTTTCAGCCCTTAATCCGAACTAAGATAACTTTTGAAGATTTGCTCCAATTTTCATTATTGCCTCTCATTGTGGTTACCGTTGTAGCACGTGTGTAGCCCAACCCATAAGGGTCATGAAGACTTGACGTAGTTCTCTACTTCCTTTAATTTATAATTAATGTTTTTATTAAAGTACTTATTATAAATAATTTATAATACTAGCAATTAATAATAAGAGTTGCGCTCGTTAAAAGGACTTAACCAAACATTTCACAACACGAGCTGACGACAGCCATGCAACACCTGTTAAAATTTTCAAGAGTTGGTAAGGTTCCCCGCGTAATATCGAATTAAACCACATGCTCCACCGCTTGTATAGGCTCCCGTCAATTCCTTTGAATTTCGACCGTGTGGTTATACTATTCAGGCGGAATGTTTAACGCGTTAGCTTGATATTTAAATAAAAATCTAAATATGAACATTCATCGTTTACGGCTTGGACTACTGGGGTATCTAATCCCGTTTGCTACCCAAGCTTTCGTTTCTCAATGTCAGTATATACCCAGACAACTGCCTTCGCCTTCGTCCTTCCTTCTATTATCAACATATTTTATCCCTCCTATAGAAATTCCGTTGTCCTCTATATATACTCAAGTTTTTCAGTTTTGAAAAAATGATAAAGTTAGGCTTTATTCTTTTTTTTTCAACTTAAAAAACAACCTACAAACCCTTTACGCCGAATCATTTTGAATAATGCTCGTTCCCCCCGTATTACCGCGGCTGCTGGCACGGAGTTAGCCGGAACTTTTTTCTTAAGTAATGTCTATTTTCTTTCTTATTTAAAGGGCTTTACAACCAGAAGAGCCTTCTTCACCCACATAGTATTGCTAGATCAAGTTTTCACTCATTGTCTAAAATTCCTCACTGCTGCCTTTAAAAAAAGTTTGAGCCTTGTCTCAGTCTCAATGTGGCTGATCGTTCTTTCAAACCAGCTAAAGATCGTCGGCTTGGTTGTCTATTAAAAAACCAACTACCTAATCTTACTCAAGCTCGTCCTTTAACAAAATTAATTTTTATGTATTATATTGAGTTTTATTCAATATTAAAGGGTTGATTCTTAAGTGTTCTACACCCGTTCGCTATGTTATAAAACATTCAACTTGCATGTGTTAAGCATACTATTAGCATTTATTCGGAGCCAGGATCAAACTCTCTGTAATTTTTATAAAGAATTATAAAATTAAAAAATCAAATTTCTAAGTTATTAACTCGAAAGTACGGGGTTTTAACCCCGTATTTGTATAGAATTTTTATATATCATTAAAATGGCATATTTTATGATAAACTATTCTAACTAGAACACAAAAATAGTTAAAACAAAGTTGCTACATATTATATAATATAATAATTATAATCAAATATAATCAGTATTAATAATTTGCAAGTACTTTTCGATTTATAAAAAGACTATTAAAATATAATTTAAAAATATTTTTGGTTATATTTATTATATTATATTATTGATAAAAGCATATTTGTTTACAACAATCGATACGTTATTATATCGCATTTTTTTAATAATTGTGAGAATTAACAAACGTATCATTTTATTAAATACTTACAATAATTAAATTTCATTGAGTTAATGAAATTGTTTTGATATAAATACTGTAATTCAGGTGTTTTTTGAAAGTGAAAGTTTGCTTATATTAAAACTTTACTTACTGGTGTCTATAAATTAAATTATAATATATAATTTATTAAAGAATTATAAAATTCTAAATTTAAAAAGCGAATAAAATTAGAAAAGCCATCATTAATGCAAATAATGCAATAGCTTCAGTTAAAGCGAAACCTAAAAGTCCCACACGTGTTAGTTCTTGTTGTAAAGAAGGATTTCGTGAAATACCAATAACTAAAGAACCGAAAACTGAACCAATTCCTACTCCAGCACCTGCTAATCCAATTGTTGCTAAACCTGCTCCTATAAATTTTGATGATTGTAATAACATAATTTTTTTTTATTTAAATATTTGTATGTGTCTATCAATTTAGGTTGTATTGTATCGTAATAAGTTATACAATTTGAAAACTTTGGTGGGTTTTTACATAGATAATAAATTTAAATTATTAATATTAATTGAACCTTTTAATCGAAATAAAATTATTAAGATTGCTAAACCAATTGCTGCTTCTGAGGCAGCAACAGTTAAAACAATTAAAGCAAAGATCTCTCCGATTAAATCATCAAGATAATATGAAAAAAATAAGAAATTTAAATTTATCGATAATAGGATTAATTCGATAGAAATCAGAATTAAAATTAAACTTTGTCGATTTACTATAATTCCGATGAATCCTAATAAAAAAAGAATAAAATTTAAGATAAATATATGAAAAATCATTTTGAATTGGGTCCGTTTAAGAATTGTTTAATTTTAAATAATAAATTTTGGGTATAAAACAAATAATCGTTAATCTTGAAAAAATAGTACGATCGAAAATTCCATAAAATGGGAATTGTTCTTAAACATATAGAAATAATCGGTATAGCATCTAAATTTAACTCTAGTTCTTTAA